>Ga0116228_10004816_pt1 | contig 12006 bp, 10 predicted proteins | sample S1TSphfallax_2_FD_89694 | JGI IMG/M metagenome (GOLD analysis project Ga0116228, IMG submission 89694) | Host-associated microbial communities from peat moss isolated from Minnesota, USA - S1T2_Fc - Sphagnum fallax MG | ecosystem: Host-associated > Plants > Peat moss > Unclassified | place...
GCCATCGGCGTGGCTGCCAAGTCGGCGGCGCACCTGCGCGATCGCCGGCGGCAACTGCCAGTCGCGGAACGGCGCGCCATTGCGCAACGCGCCGGGCTTGCGCGCCAGCACCGGCACGTAATGCCACGGGTCGTAAGCCACCTGGTCACGGCCAAACCGGCGCGCATGCTCAGCTACGATCTCGCCGTCCAGCCGGACAACAATCCTGTCAGCATAAGCATGTAATTGAACCGTGCGGCCAACCGCGCGGGCCTCTACGCTGTAGCGATTACGGTCGAACTGAACCAGGCAGTTCTTCTGCAGACGGTCTGTGATGTATTCCAAGCCGAGCAGCCTGCCTTGATTGACTATCGCGGCGCGTTCGACGGTTTCCACGAGAAGACGCTGAGCGTGCATCCCGGATCGGCTGCTTGCCAACAAAATACGCCCGTCTGATCCGGCCAATCGTGTCCACCGTCACCATCCCAGATACCACCCCTCCAGCACAACCTGGAGGAGTGTGGGTCATGAAACGGGGTGGGTCCCTTTTCGGCGCTGTTCACCCCAAAGCCGGGTCACTTTTCCACGCTGTTTTCCCTCGCCGCTATGGTGGGCGCAAAAGAACGCTGGCGGGTATCCATCAAGGCGCAAATCAGACGGCTTGCCGATCTGGATATCATCCCGGACGATTATGCGATTCATCTCTACAAGCTTTACTCAGCCAAAGGCTGGTCGCGCGAGGAACCGTTTGATCGGCTGTGGGAGCCCGCTTCGCCACGACTGTTGCGTGATTCACTGCAAGTGATTGTGGCCGGCGGCGTGCGCTCCAAGACGGACTTGTTGGCGCTTGAGTTCGCCATCTCGGCTGGAGACGTCGAAAACCTCGCGTCGCTTCCGCCGGGGTGGTTTGCTCGCGATCCGGCCCCTGTCGTGACGCTGAAGCCGCGAAATGGAGAAACCCGTGTGCAAGCTGGAGAGGTTGTCCAATTCCCGTCAAGCAAATTCCGCTGAACATTGTCGAGTAGCGGAATGCCTATCGAGCCACAAAGTCGAGCGCAGCAATGCGCGAGCCAGGTCGCGTATTATGCCCATCGCTATTATCCCGGTTAGCTCTTGGTCCTCTTCATTTCAGGCCAATGACTTGCTTGCTAGTTCCGACCAAAATTAATTCGAGTGTCGGAGATCCTGCCAGTGTATGCGCCAACGGATCGCTAATCCTGAAAGGAAAAATGACGGGTGTGGCTTCAATTGAAGCAAGAGGAATTGGACGGCCTAAATACCGGACACAAGCTTCAACTAGCCAAGCGGCAGTTCGCTCGCCAGGGGCCTCGATAGCAGGCTTTCTAATTATCCGCTTGCCATTCTTAACGCGCTCGATGACACCCCAGCTTGCCTAAATGACGGGGATCGGACGGCCTGTATTCAAGGCCACGGCGTTCACGCCAGGGAGCCGCACCGGGGGATGACATCGACTTAGGTTTCAGCCGCTGCCGTCGTCGTCGCGCTTGCCGCCGCAATATTTGCGCGCGATATTGGCGGCGTTTGAGATCCGGCATGATCCGGCGGAAAGTTTGGTAACGGCGTCACTTGTGGAGTTACTCATGCGGCCTGGCGCCTTGTTTGCCATTATCTGGATCGGCTGGGCAATCTCCTGGGTGGCTGCCGCCTTCTGGGCAGGCCGCACCGAAAAGCGTGTGGCCACCTGGGAGGTGTGGACGTACCGCCTGGCCAGCACTGCGGGCATCGTACTACTCTGGCATCGTACCGCCGAGCGACTGGGCGAAACGAGGTTATGGCATGTCGGCTATAATGGCGCCTATCTGCTGGCCGCGCTGACCCTGGCGGGTGTTCTGTTTGCGTGGTGGGCGCGCATTCACCTGGGCCGCCTGTGGTCTGGGTCCATTACGCTCAAGGAGGGTCACAGGGTGATTGACACCGGTCCCTACAAGCTGGTTCGTCACCCGATTTACACAGGCCTGATCGCGGCCACTTATGCGACAGCCGCGGCCGAAGCGACCTACACCGGTATTGCCGCTGCTGTGCTGATAACAGCCGCCCTGTGGCTCAAGGCGCGTGTCGAGGAGCGTTTCCTGGCCGCCGAATTGGGCCAAGACGCCTACGCCGCCTACAGCCGTCGCGTCCCCATGCTGGTCCCAGGCGTCGGCCCCTAGAAAGAGTTTTTTGGTTCTTTTTTTCAAAGAAGAACTGCTTCTTCGTTCTCCTGTCAGGATCACGTATGTCGCTCATGTCAAGAACGCCGGCAGCCGCCCTGCTGGCGCTTGCGCTCATCACCACAACCGCCCGCGCCGCCGAGGCGCCCACGCCGCAAGCCGCCGAGCTGCGCCTGGCGATGCTGCCCGCCGACAGCATCACGCACCACAAAATGACCACGCACGGGCAAACCCTGTCCTACACCGCCACCGCCGGCACGCTGAAACTGCGCGATGAAAACGGCGCGCCGACGGCCGCCTTGTTCTATGTCGCCTACACGCTGGACGGCGCGTCCGCCGCCGGCCGCCCGGTGAGTTTCTTCTTCAACGGCGGTCCCGGCGCCGGCAGCGCCTATCTGCATCTTGGCGCGGCCGGGCCAAAAGTGCTGGATTTCCCCGCCGACGAGGCCGATGGCGGGCACGCCAAACTGGTGGACAACGACAGCACCTGGCTGCCGTTCACCGACATGGTGTTTCTCGACCCCGTCGGCACCGGCTATTCGCTGGCGGCCAAGCCGGAGGAGGCGCCGAAACGCTTCTGGGGCGTGCACCAGGATGCCTCTTCGCTGGCCAAGGCGGTCGCTCTGTGGCTGACCCGGAACGGCCGTACCGCCAGCGAAAAGTTCGTCGTCGGCGAATCCTACGGCGGCATACGCTCGGTGAAGGTCGCGCGGGCGCTGCAGGAGGATCAAGGGGTCATTCTGAACGGTATCGTGATGGTTTCGCCGTTGCTGGAGGAGCAATATTTTTTCAGCGACGACCCGCTCACCTACGCGTTCTCGCTGCCGACCTTGGCCGCCGCTGCGCTGGAGCGCGCCCATAAATTTTCACCGGCGGCGGTGGACGACGCCTACACCTACGCTCTCGGCCCGTACCTCTCCACCATTGCGGGTGTGCCGCCAGAAGGCGATGCGGCCGAGGCGTTCTACAGCCGCGTGGCGGACGTTGCCGGATTGCCGGTCTGGGTCGCGCGCAAGCAGCGCGGCCTGATCCAGCCTGACTCGCACGACGTGCGCAGCCGGAACGGACGGCTCTACAGCCTGTATGAAATGTCCCTCTCCATTGCCGACCCGGCCCCGGAAGGCGTGGACAATGACGACAGCCCCGATCCGCTGCTGGAAGGCTATGGCCGCGCCTATGGCCTGGCGTTTGCCGGTTACGCGGCCGACACGCTGGGTTTCAAAACCGATCTGACCTACCGGCTGCTGGACAGCGAGGTGAACGAAAAGTGGGATTGGCGCGAGGGGGCGCATCACGTGCTCAGCACCAGCACAGATTTGAAGAAGCTGCTGGCACTCAACCCCTCGTTGCACATGTTAATAGCGCATGGCTATTTCGACGCTGTCTGCCCTTTTTCCGCAACTCGTTGGCTCGTGACTCATTTGCCGATTGGGCAAAATCGTGTCCAATTAAAGGTATATCCTGGGGGACATATGCTATATACTAGGACAACGTCGCGTTTCGCGCTCGCCGCGGATGCGGCTGCGCTGGTCGGTACCGCGTCGGTCGGCGGTGGATCGGCCGGCGGGGAATCGGGGGCCGCGACGCCGTAATGGTTCGGCGATGGGTCGGCGTGCCCGTTGTACGCTCGCGGCTCGCTTGCCTTGGGGGGAGTAGTCTGTGTTCGCACCAGAGAGGGGCGTGGAAAATCCGATTGTCCGGCGCGCGGTAGAACTGTGCGACAGGGCCGGCATGAAGATCATCTATCACGAGGATGTTGTTGAAGTGTGGTTCTCGCCCGACAAAAAACGATTTTACACGACCTGGAGCCAATTCCTGACCGACGCGGAAAAGGTGTTCGGCCCGCGTCTGCATGAAGCGCCCGAAACACCCGCGCCCGTCCGCGCGGGTTTCGGCAACCGCACGGCCGCGCCGGAACTGGCCATGGCCGAGGCGCACAGCCAAAATGCACCCGCCCACATCAACGGCCATGCGGCCGGCGACGCCGCCCTGGCCGAAGCGCCACGGCCGATCACAGTCAAGCAAAGCGACCCCGCGCAAGCGGAAATTTCCCGCCTCCGCGCGGAAGTAAAACTGCTCGAGCGCGCCATCCGCGTGGTGGGCATGCAAAGCGAGGAATGGAAGCGCGAAACCGAGGCAGCGCGCCAGGAACTCGAAAAGACGCGCGCCGAAATGGCCAACATGGTCGAAGCGCGCCTCGCCCTCTCCGGTGCGGGACCAGATCGTTACAAACAGGTGCGGCAGATTATTGTCAAGCGTCTGCACCCGGATATTGCAGGCACCGATGAGGAGAAGGCTTACCGGGAGAAGCTGTTCAAGTCGATCTGGCAGGATATCGAGGCGCTGGATAAGAGGGGATAGAAAGGTAAAAAAAGCAGTTCTCTTTTTTGAAGAAAAGGACCAAAAGACTTTTGCTATTTTTGCGTAGCTGAGGAAGGTGCTTTGAGGTGAGGGTCCGTCACCCTCTGCCTTGACCGCCATTGAGATCGCAGGATTGATATATTTATCTCTTGCGGGGTCGATCTCCTTGTCTGACGTGCCCTCCCTCGGCGAACCGCCCGCCGCATCGGCCGCGCGGCGATGGCGGCCGATGCTGATGTTCGTCGTTTGCGTCGCGATGGTCATTGCCGTCGCGGTATCAGTGCTGTCCCTGGACAAGGCGTTCACATATCGGCACGATCCGCGAACCGACAACGCCTATGTCGGCGGCGATGTTACCCAAGTGGCGGCGCGGGTGCCGGGCTATCTGACCAGCCTGCCGATCGCCGACAACGAGCCGATCCGGGCCGGCGATCTGATCGCCACGATCGAGGATGACGATTATCGCGCCGAACGCGATCAGGCGCAGGCGGCATTGCTGGCTGCGCGGGCGCGGCTGAACGCAATCGATGCGCAACAAGCAGTGTTGCTGGCGCAGATCGCGCAGACCCGCACCGGCGAGGAAGGCTCGATCGCCGCGATTTCCGGTGCACAGCCGGAACTCGCACGCCAGGAGGTGCTCATCCACACCGATGCCGGCGTGCGCCGCGCACTCGATACGGCGATCGCGGACGAGAAACGCGACTTTGCCGGTGTGCAGGCGGCACACGCGCAGCGCCTGGTGCGCGAGCGCCAGGCTGCGACCTTGGACGCGCAACGGCGTGCGGCGGAAGCCACGGTCGCCGCGCGCCAGGCCGACCTCGACCTGGCGCAACTGAACATGGGATGGACCCGGATCGTGTCGCCCGTGGACGGCACGCTCGGCGCGCGCCGGGTGCGCGTGGGCGACCTGATGGCGGCAGGAACCCCGGTGGTCAGCCTCACGCCGCTCGATACGGTATGGGTTGATGCCAACTTCACCGAACGGCAGATTACCAATGTCCGTATCGGTCAGCTCGCCCAGGTGCGGCTCGATACGTTTCCCGGCGATGTGCTCGCGGGCCGCGTGGTTGGCATTTCGCCGGTAACGGGCGGCCGGCTGAGCGCTATCGTGCCCGACAACACGACGGGCAACTTCACCAAGGTGCCGGCGCGCGTGCCGGTGCAAATCGCCATTCTGTGGAACGACAGAAGCAACGCGGCACGGCTGCGCGGCCTGGTGCGGCCGGGCATGTCGGCGGTCGCCACCGTCCTGACCGGGACCCTGGAGGTGGCAAGCGGGCTCGGACGCAGAAAATGATACGGAATGCGATCATCCGGTCGGTGGTTGCCGCCTTCCTGTTACTCGGCGTGCTCGCCTTCGTCGTGGATTGGAACGCTCTGGTCGTGTTCGGCAGCGTCAGGCAGACCAACGATGCCGCACTCGATGGCGATGTCACGCAGTTGAAGGCACGGGTCACCGGATACCTCGCGAATGTGCCGGTGCGGGACTACCAGGTGGTGCGGCGCGGCACACTGCTCTTCGCCATCGACGATCGCGATTACCGCGCCCGGGTCGAGCGCGCCCGCGCCGAAGTGACACAGGGCGAGGCGATGGTTGCAACGGCGCAAGCCGCGCTCGCGCAGCAGACGGCGCAACTCGGCGTGGCACAGGCCAACGTCGCCGCCGCCGATGCGGAAGGCGAGCGCGCCCGCCTGGAATGGACGCGCCAGGCCGCGCTGCTGCATACCGAATCGTATCTTGCGCGCGACTGGCAGAATGCGGTTGCGATCAACGGCCAGCGAAAGGCCGCCGCCGCCGGTGCGCGCCGCGCACTGGCCGCGGAGCAGGCCAGGATCGGCGAGTTGCAGGCCGACCTGGCCGGGCAGCGCGCGTCGCTGGAAGGCGCGCGTGCGGCCCTTGCCCGCGCCGCGGTGGAACTGGGATATACGCGCATCGTGGCACCTTTTGACGGAACCACCACTTCGCGGCGTGTGCGCCTGGGCGACTATGTGGCGCCCGGCACGGCGCTGATCAGTCTGGTGCCGTTGCGGGGAGCCTGGGCGGTGGCGAACTACCGGGAGGTGCAGGTAACACGAATGCGGCCGGGGCAGCCGGCCCGGGTGTTCGTGGATGCCGTTCCGGGCGTGGTGTTTAGCGGCCATGTGGATAGTCTTGAACCATACACCCAGGCCGAGGAGGCCCTGCTGCCGCCGGATCGCGCCACCGGCAGCTTTACCAAAATCGAACAGCGGGTGCCGGTGAAGGTGGTGCTCGATCCGCGGCCGGCGTTCGATGCGCGCCTGCTGCCGGGTCTTTCCGCCGAGGTGGAAATCGACACCGCTTCGGCGGCACAATGAACTGGCTGGCGCCACAGCATATCGATCCGCCGCGCGGCCCGGACGGCCGCGTGCAAGGGCCGCCGCCGGTGACCTGGCGCCTGGCGCTGGGCCTGGTCGGCGCAGTGCTCGGCAGCTTTGTGTCTAACCTGGACACCAGGTTGACAACCTTCTCGCTCGCCGACTTGCGTGGCGGCGTCGGCTATGGCGTGGACGAGGCAGCCTGGGTCTCGTCGGCCTACAACATCGCGGAAATCGCGGTGGTGCCGATGACGCCCTGGCTGGCCGGTATCATTTCACAGCGGCGCGCGGTCGCGCTGTCGATCATTTTGCTGACTGTGGCCGGCGCGCTGTGCCCATGGGCGGCCGACCGTGGCTATGTGTGGCTGGTATCGATGCGTTTCCTGCAAGGACTGGGCGGCGGCGCGCTGATACCGTTGCTGCTTGGCATATTGCTGCGTCACACGCCGTTGCACCAGCGCATCTACGGCTTTACACTCTATGCGCTGGTGACCGCGAGCACCCCACTGATTTCCGAGTCATTGGCCGGCGTGCTGACCGACATCGTGCACTGGCAAGCGATCTTCTATATCGGCGGCGTGATCGGCCCCATCGTCCTGGGACTTGTGCTGTTCGGACTGCCGGCGGAGCCTGTCAAGCCGGAGGTTTTTCGAAACGCCGATTATGCCGGCATGTTCCTGATGGTGATGTTCGCGTCGCTGCTGACGGCCGCGCTGGACGAGGGGCAGCGGCTCGACTGGTTCTCCTCGGCATTCATCGTGTCGCTGTTCGCCGCGGCGGCAATGACGATGGTGGCCTTCGTCGCCGTGGAACTCTGCCAGAAATCGCCGCTGATCAATCTGCGCCTGTTGCTGCGGCTCAATTTTACCGGCGGATTGGCGACCATTTTTGCGTTCGCGGTGTCGACCTTGGGGACCAGCCTGCTGCTGCCGCAATATGGCATTCAGGTGCGCGGCTTTCGCGAATTGCAGGTGGGCAACATTCTGATCTGGGCGGCGCTGGCGCAACTGGTTGTGTGTGCCGCCACGCCCTTTCTGCTCCGCGTGCTGGAGGCGCGGATCGTGCTCGCGCTCGGCCTATTGATCGTTGCGATGGGTGTGCGGCTCGCCACATTCGCCGACAGCGACTGGGTGCGGCCGGATATTCTCCCGTCGCACATATTGCAGGCATGCGGCCAGCCGCTGATCATGGTGCCGCTGATCGTCATATCTACCTCCACCTTGCAGATGACGGACGCGCTCTCCGGCGCCACCCTGTTCAACGTGGTGCGCACGCTGGCGGGCAGTGTCGGGGGCGCAATTATCGGCGGCATTCTGGCGGTGCGCGAACGCGTGCATTCCAATACGATCGCGGATCACCTTGCCGCCGGAAACGTGCAATCCGCGGCCAAGCTTGCCGGCGCGGTTCGCCGGCAGGCGACAACGATGGCGGTCGCCGACGCTTTCGGCTGGATTGGCGTCATCATGCTGGGCACCATGCTGATCGTGTTGGTGCTGCACGAAACCAAACTGTTCCGCCCCCCCAGGGCGCTCCAGCAATGAGCCAAAAAGTAAAAGTTTTTTGGTTCTTTCTTTCAAAAAAGAGCGACTTCCTTCCTCTGATTTTTTGTTTGTCTTGTTGTTTTCGGTTTTCACCTGGCTACGCCGAGGACGGCCCCTTCGAGGCCGCGTTGTCGCAAGCGTATCTCTACAACCCGCAATTGCTGGTAGCGCGGCAGCAACTGCGTGAAGCCGACGAGGGCGTACCCAGGGCACTGTCCGGTTGGCGCCCGCACGTAACGATAGACGGAAGCATCGGCGTTTCGGCGTTTTGGGACAGCATGGACCCGACGCACGAGCCGGAGCGCCGCGTGCCACAGGATTCCATGCTTTCGGTTACGCAGCCGATCTACACCGGCGGCCGGGTGCAGGCGCAGGTCAACCAGGCGGAGGCGCTGGTGGCGGCCGAACGGGCCGGCCTGCAGGCGACCGAGGCCGCGGTGCTGCTGGCAGCCGCCACCGCGTATCTGGACGTGGCGCGTGACCAGAGCATCGTGGAGCTGAACCATCATCAGGAGACGGTGCTGGAGCGAACGTTCCATGCCAGCGAGCAGGAACTGGCAGCCGGCGCGGTCACCGAAACGGATGTCGCGCAGGCGAGGGCGCGCCTGGCCGACCAGCGGGCCCGCAGCGCGCAGGCAGTGGCGGCACTCGGGGCCTCTCGCGCGGCATACGAGCAACAGATCGGCCAGCCCGCCGGCCAGGCACCGCTGCCGACGCGTCCGGTTGCCGTGCCGCCGGGACTCGACGCCGCAATGACCCTGGTGTCCGCCAACTTCGATGTCGTGCAGTCCCGCGCCGCGCAGGAAGCGATGCGCCAGGGTATCGATATCGCCCGCGCCGGTCTGCGACCACGCCTGTCTGCGGAATTTCATGGCGGCCGCGTGAAGGAAACCGACGTACAGTTTCCGCATCAGCGTGACGACCTCGTAGAGGCGACACTCCAGTTGACTGTTCCGCTGTATCAGGGAGGTGAGCAGGCGGCCGAAATCCGGCAGGCCAAGGAAGCGGCGGCGCGCAGCCTGCTGCAGGTTGATGTGGTGCTGCGCAAGGCCCGTGCCGAAATACAAACTGCGTGGACGGCGTTGGATGGGGCGCGCACCCGGGTGGCGGAATATCGCATATCCCTAGCCGCCAATAGCGTGGCCGCCCGGGGCGTTGCACGCCAGCAAGCGGTCGGCGAGCGCACTTTGCTAGAGGTTCTCAACGCGCAGCAGGAGCAACTGGCCGCGGACGTGAATCAGGTAACCGCGGAACGTGACAGTTACGTTGCGAGCTTGCAATTGCAAGCGGCCACCGGCCGGCTCAGTGCTCAGCAACTGGGCTTGGATGTGCGGCTGTACGATCCGCTGGAGCATTACAATGCCACGCGCGACCGCTGGTATGGGACGACGCCGCCGCCTCAATAACAGCGTAAAAGTTTTCTGTTTCTTTTTTTGAAAAAAGAATACGTCCTGCCGAACCTAAACCACCCCCTCGGCCAACAAACTCTCCGCCGTATCCACCACGGTCTCCTCGTTCGGCCGCGGCTCCCATCCCAATATCTGCGTCGCCTTGTCGTGCGATACCGGCCGCACCTTGCCCAACTCCCAGAGCCGATCGCGGATCACGGGATCGAACTTTCCCATCAGGCGAACGGCAAAATCCGGCACCTTCAGCCGCGGCACGTGCTTGGCGCGCGCGCCGAGCCGGCGCCGTAATACTTCCGCGATTTGCCCCATCCACCAGAAATCATTTGCGCCGATGAAACGTTCGCCCGCGACGCCCTCCGCCAGCATCGCCCGGATATGCAGATCGGCAATGTCGCGCACATCGGCCAACGGCCAGCCGAATTGCGGTATCGCTTGTACCGAACCGTCCATCAGCTTCTTCACCGCCTCGACCGACGCGGAAAAATCCGCGCTCGAAACCGGCCCCAGCACCAGCCCGGGATGAATCGTGACCAACTCCAGTGCGCCGCCCTCCCGTTTGATGAAATCGCGCGCGGCGCGCTCGGCGATCGTTTTGCTGCGCTCGTAGGCCGACGTGTCCGATTTGTTCTTGATATCGGTCCAGTCCGCCTCGGTATAGGGCGGCGCCGCGCGACCCCCCCCGCCATAGGCGATGCTCGCAACACTCGCCGTCATCACCACACGGCGCACGCCGGCGCCGCGGGCGAAACGCAAGACCCGCAAAGCGCCATCACGCGCGGGACGGATCAGCTGCTCCTCGTCCTTTGGGTTGACGGTCGGCAGCGGGCTGGCGACGTGCTGCACATAGGTGCAGCCCTCCATCGCCTCCGCCCACCCGGTTTCGCCATTGAGGTCGGCGAAAAACACGCGAAGCCGCTCGGTCGGCGCGTTCAGCTTCTTCATGGTGGCGTGAATTTCAGGTTCGCGCAGCAGCGTGCGCACAGTGGTATGCACCTGGTATCCGTCACACAGCAGATAGGCGATGATGAAGCCGGCAATGTAGCCGGTGCCGCCGGTAACCAGCACCGTGGGCGCGGCAGTTTCGGACATAACAGACTCCCGAGTATCGAAAACTATTAAAGACGATCCGCGTCGTACATGTCAATTCCTAGACGGACCAATTCGCTGCGGTGCACAAGCGGCAACACCCGGTGAAGCTTTGTAACGCGGCGTCGCTTTCCGACCTCCTATGTAACTGGCATCATCGGCGTGGAGGGCAGATCCATGCAGTACGTCCGGGTGTTCGGATTACTGGCCGGTTGCAGTGTAGCCGGGGTCGCGGGGTTGCCGACGCCTTCGTGGGCGTCCCCCGGTGTTTGTATCGACAGCTACAGGATCGATCACACCGAGGTGCCGGACGACAGCCAGATCCTGTTTTATATGCGGGACCGCTCCGTCTATCAGGCCAGGATGCAGGGCAGTTGCCCCGGCCTGAGCCTCGATTCGCGGGGCTTTACCTATGAACCGATCCCCGGCAACGATGAAATTTGCGGCAATCTGCTGACGATCCGGCTGAACACGTCGCATGCGGTGTGCGTGGTGGGTGCCATCACCCAGATCAAGGCCAAGCCTCACAAGTAAGCCGTGCTGCGTTCAAAAGTTGGGCCGGCTGTCGTTCACGTTCCCTCTCACTTCGCAACACTCCCGCCGAGGGCGGCTGGTTGATTTCGGAATCACCGTGACCGATATCGCGGTGATACGACCCGAGGACATACAACCGTGCGAAATTTCCGTTTTGTTCCTTCCACTGCGCCCGCGCTCGCGGCTGCATTGCTTGCCGCGCCGATGATCGCCACGCCGATGCACACTGCGTCCGCGCAGTTCAGCGTCGGGCTGTCCATCACCATCGCCCCTCCGGAGCTCCCGGTCTATGAGCAGCCGCCGCTGCCCGCACCCGGCTATCTCTGGACCCCCGGCTACTGGGCCTACGGCGACGCCGGCTACTATTGGGTGCCCGGCACCTGGGTGGAGCCGCCCGCGGTAGGGCTGCTCTGGACACCAGGCTACTGGGGCTGGAACAACGGCGTTTATCTCTTCAATAACGGCTATTGGGGACCGCATGTCGGCTTTTACGGCGGCATCAATTATGGCTTCGGCTATGGCGGCTTCGGCTACGAAGGCGGCGAATGGCGCAACGGCGCATTCGCCTACAACGCCGCGGTCAATCGC
>Ga0116228_10004818_pt1 | contig 12004 bp, 6 predicted proteins | sample S1TSphfallax_2_FD_89694 | JGI IMG/M metagenome (GOLD analysis project Ga0116228, IMG submission 89694) | Host-associated microbial communities from peat moss isolated from Minnesota, USA - S1T2_Fc - Sphagnum fallax MG | ecosystem: Host-associated > Plants > Peat moss > Unclassified | place: USA...
CATGCCGCATCACAATAGTACACATACATATCTACACATGCACATCCTTCATTTGTCTCATTAGATTGCAAGCATGACAAGTCAAGACAATACACATACACACCTACACACATCCTTTACTTGTCGCTTTGGACAAAAAGCATTACAAGTCAAGAGAGCACACGTACCAAAATTTCTCAAGCACCATATTAAGGCTACCTTCTATACAATTCAATCAAATTACAATCTACTTTTTCACTTCTTGAACTTGAACTTGCACTAGATGTCAACAAGAAAACTTACACCAAAGTCTCAACAAACTCACCTTTTAGAACATCATGCACCTCTTAGAAATCACCCAAAACAATACCCCTATTAGGTAGATAGCAACAAGATCACAAGCATAGTAAAAACCCTAAGTGAAGTAGAGACCCGAAAGTCCCCTAGAAATAACATTGCATCCATTGGTTTCAAATGATCCAGACCTTTAAAACTGAAAGATATGAATGATGAGAAGGAAAATCTGGTCTTTTGGGAGAGGGCGAGGGGTGTGCTCTCGTACATAAAGAGGCCTTATACCAAGGCCTTGGGGCCCTATCCCGAGGCCTTCCAGGTCGATTGAGGCCCTTGTTTAAGGGCCTGGGAGGGCTGCTGCACGCTTCGCTCGTTGGTTGGGTCTGGTGAGTTCCGTTTGTGTCCGCTGTGAACTATAACTCTTCCGCAGAGTTTGTTTGTGTCGCGAGGGTCCCAGGATCGCCGCGTCTGCCGAAAACAGAAGAACTTTCCCTCGCGCCGAGAGAAAGGGAGGGAGGAGGTGGTGAGTGGGTCCTGCGTTCTACAAGCGTTGATGGGTCCCAACCAGATCTCTCGTCAACGGACTCGTTCTTGCCGATAAAAATATTTCTGTGCATCGCAATAAACAATACACCACTCTCTCTCTCTCTCTCTCTCTCTCTCTGCCTGTCTTTGTATCTGTGTCCCTCTCTTTCTCACTCTCTCTCTGCGCTTTTGTCCATCTCTTTTCCCTCATCATGCTTTCGTGCTTTTCAGACTCCTGGATGCTAGCTACATTGTAGTTCTTCGATTTGTTGGCTCTGCTCTTCATTGTGATGCACCCAGAAACAGGCCAAAGTTTGACATCCCTACATATTCTTTAATGTCATGACATTGTGATGCACCCAGAAAACAAACGGGCCAAAGTTTGGTACGATCCTTGCATTCATTCTAGTTGGGTCATGTGGACACTTCATCCACTATCATAGAAACATGTCTGGCATGAGTGCCCCACTTAGGGGGCTTCTTCACCATGCACACCATCATCGGCCTGTGTTTCCAATTTATCATTCTCATGGATGTCATTTTAAGGGCAGAGCCATTGTGTGACGAGTCTCTTGTTTTTGTTCGTTTTTTTGGTTTTGCTGCTTCTTTCGTGAATCTCCAGGTGCAAAGTGCAAACTCAAAGTCGCGATCGACCTAATTTGTTATTGGGTTGCGCTTTGCTTTGCGATTTGAGTTGATTTGATTTGGATTGATTTGATGTTTTTGTTTTGGGCCCCCTACTAATCTTGATGCAATTCATGACGGCCAAAACGGGATGGGAGTCCCCCGGCCGTGGAGGAGGATGTCGACAAAGCCACTCTTGTATTTGCACCAGGATCGACAATCTCCCAATTTGTAGCTAGTGAAGAAGAAGAAGAAGAAGAAGTCGCGGATGTTTTGAAATTTGCGGTTGGAAGAGTTACATCATCGACGGAGGAATCCTGCTATGGAGTGAATTGCAGGAGAGGTCTCATGAGTTTTGGGATTCCAGTTGCTGTTGCTTCTGCTGTTGTTGTCTTGGGAGCTGATGAGATGCGGAGTCTAAGGAGGAGCTACTGTTGCTGCTGTTGTTGAAAAAGTCGAAGAAGAGAAAGAAACTGGGGTCGGTCGGTCAGCCTGCGTGAGTGGTGGTGTTGCAATGCCGACATCATGCTGCCGCCGCTGGCTTTGTGTTTGTTGGGTACGTGCTTGCACTCTCGCGGGTCTGATCTCCGGACTCCCTTGCAGCTTGTCGCTTGTCGCTTGCAGCTCCTTTCACCGACATCGTGAATCGCAACATTTTGTCGTAGCTGTTTCATAGCTCTAGCTCGGCTCAAGAGTGAGAGATCTCACGATCTTTAGGCGATTGAAAACTGCTTCAAATTCGTGCACTTCTGATCATGAGTTGGGTCCTAGAACGGGACTCCTTTCAGAATGCTGTTGTGTTTTAGTCTATGCAATTGTGTAATGTGCAGCTTCAGGTCGACGATCAGCAGAGGAAGATCGCAGGAACGTCGTCGGAGCTGGAGAAAAGTGAGGAGTTGGAGAGATTGGGGGTAGTAGGGAGGCCGAGGAGACACACACACAGACAGTCGACGACGCGGCGGGGATCGTCAGATGAAGAAATCATGGGTGTGTGTGCATCTAAGGCAGAAGAAGACGAGCAGCAGCAGCTCCACAAGTCGCCGAACAAAGCAGGATCGCAACAATGTTCACCAGCAAAGCTGATCAGCAGCGATAGCAGAGAGATCACTACTGCATTAGGGGTCAAGGCTTCGAGTTTGGACTCGCCTGGATTGTCATCGTCGTCGTCGTCTTCGTCGGCAGAGGTGGGGGACATAGGGAAGCTGGGGACGCTCTTGTGCAGCAGCAGGACTACTACTAGACATGAGACTATGGACGTCGAAGCTGCTGGTGCTGCAGGTTTCAGCAGCGAAACCCATCGTCATGAGAGCATGCTACAAAGAGGATTCTCTGGCAGCTCGACAGCTCTTGGCGAGATTTCCTTCACATCCTACTTGAGTTCACCTCTCATCCGGGAGCTCCATGACAGCTGCAGCTTGCATGGTTTTGATGCCATTGCCAAATCTTATGTCGAATCTGCTGGCAAAGCTGCAGCCCGTGACACCTTCATGTTTCTCAAGGAGAATGACCATGCTCAGCTCATGGGTACTAGTATAAGCACCACCCAGCTTTCCTCTGACACTACTAGGATCCAGAGATTCCCAGCTGTTCCCGATAGCAGCAGCTCCTCGACTCTCCAGCTGGATTATGCACACGGGGAAGCTGCTGCAAATATTTTAGGTGCAGACAAATGTTATTCCCAACCTGATCAAACCCATGATCTTGTCATAGACTTTGAAGTTTCTCCAGTGAAGCCAGAGCTGGTGAGTTGGAGTCCTGCTCCTCCTCCTTCTCCTCTTCGTCCTCCTCCTCCTTCCTCTTCTTCTTCAGTTGAGGCACATAAATCACTTTTTGAGGCTTGTTTTCCAGCAACTAGCAGATGGGCTTCAGTGGTGAATGCAGCCAGGCAATCTGCATGTCTACCTACAAGACCTTTGATCAGACTTCCAGCCGCAAATCACGTTACCGATAAAAGAAAAGATCAAGCTGCAGCAGGAGAGCAGGACTTTCAATGTCCCACAGCTGCAGGCCTGAGTTCAGATGAATCTCATGCCAGGCTGCTATCAAATAGATCAGTGCCAATCTTCGACAGTGGTATAAGATCATCTGCAACCCAAAATGCTGCAATTTCTCCAGCTTCCATTCAGGAATGTGTGGGTTGCCATGGAGGTGAGAAAGGACTTGTGCAGTGGGTTGATGCAAAGAGTGCAGCTTCAAGTGCAAGACCTGAATCTTCGCCTGCTTCTGGCTGTTCACAACAACACAAGCGAGCAAATAGTCTAAAGTTAAGAACCTCAGATTGTGCGGTTCAATTCTCAACAGATCATGTTATGTCACTGTCCAGTTCAACAACAACAACAGGTGAGGATTTGGAAAGTCAAGGTTGCTTGGCTTGCTTTAGTTTGGCAAATGGTCTGCGCATGAACTTGCCTACAGCTACAGTGAAGGAGTCAAAGAGCAGTTCATCATGTAGTAGTAGCATCATGGTGTGCAGCAACAAATCCAGGGCTGTGCAAGCTGAGCATGGTGCTAATTATCAAGCTGGTTCAGACCTGCAACCTGATCATGATCCAGATGCAGATGCCTTCTTTTCCTTTCCGAGTTCACCATCTGCTGCACATGCACATGATCAGCATGAAGCTGTGATGATAGCAGCTGCATCTCGGAAGATCAATTACATTGAAGGTCCTCCTGTTGAATGCTTCAAGGACTGTATTGAGCCCTTGAAATGTGTACAGACTCAACAACAACAACAACAGGGTGCAAGAAGACTTGGGTTGAATCATCATCATCGTCATGTCCCTGGATTCTCCAAAGGTGCTGCATTTGGTTCTCCATTTCCAGTGCACTGTGCAACAACGACAACACACTCACGCTGCAAAGCTCAACAACAACAACTACTGCCAGACTTTGTTGAAAAAAATCTCAAATTATTCTCATTGGAACAAGCTTGCACCTTGACTCTTGCTTGGAACTCTGTTGCCATGGATTCACTTAGAGCTAGCACTGCTACTACTACTACTGAGCCAGAGTCCTCACCAGAAACTTCATCCAGCAACCGAGATTCGGGATTCAGGGATCATGTGCATGATACAGATGATTCCAGTTCCGATTTGTTCGAAATTGGCAACATTCAGCCTGGCACCAGTATTGTGGGCTTCAATCGGCTCGATTTCCCACACCTTCCAATCAAGACAAGCTTCGGTGCCAAAGAAGTCCACTCGGAGATTTCATCACCACCGATAAGCAATCCAGGTAATTACTTTGTTTCTTTTCTCCATTCTCTTGTTCTCTCCACATCTTAAGAATCAGGAGTTCAAGAGGGTATATGCCACAAACTGGTATAAAGGTGGTGGTGGTGTTGCTGCTGGCACATGGGTTGCAGGTACTGTCAGGAATGCAATTAGGGGTGCACGGGCTGCTGCTGTCCATGTGGCTAACACTAGAGCCAACTCACTGAAAGAGCAAACACAGCAGAAAGAAAAGAGTGCAGAGTTAGTGAAAGAAGCAATCAGCAGTTGTTATGCAGCTGCAAACAGTGGACAACACGGTCAAGGGATACTTCTCATGAAGCTCGGCCTGTTGAAGCAAAAGCATCTCGCTGGTAAGAATAGCACAACAGAGAAGCAGCAACGCTTTCCAAGTTCTCAAGGTAATTATAAGATCTCATCACCTATTATTGATTCAGAGAATAAACTAACTCCTTTTGGGACAACCACAAATGCAGCTGTGCCTGCAACTCTTGCTGGACAACGGTATTAACACAGATACCAGATAGAGACAGTGGACCCACGCAGGTTGGGAGTTAGTGAAGAAGCTCATAACTAAAAGAATTTATGGGTTTTGTATAAAGCTGCTGTATTTCCTAATTTAGGAGTCAAAAAACACATGAGCTTTGGAGCCTTTGCTTCAGAGAAAAATTCTAGGCAAATCTTTGTACTGGCACACTTATCACTAAGTGTAATTTCTCTGTCCACAAGTAGCTAGCAACCAGAGATGTCCAGCATCGAGCTGGAGACCTCCCATACTGAGCCCTAAACTGAATAGATTGTTCAAACATGAAGTAGAAATTACACCACCTGTGAGAGATAAAAAGTCTGTTCCTGATCTGCCGTTTGTCCTTATTGACTTCACCTTGGAATATATGATTCTGAACTGATGACTAGAAGAAGAGAAACTTTGAAGGACTTGGAAAATCAGGCCATGGATCATCTACTCAATATTGCATTTGGATTCAAAAGATTCATTCAATAAAGAATCTCACATGCTCGCCTCTGATACTGGCCCCTGTACCTGTTGATGTTACCATTTCGTTCCCCCTCGAGCGTTGGAAGGTTTGCCCTTTGCAATTTCATGGATTCATGGCTAAAGGTTCATTTTTGTTGGTCTGACCCAAGAAGACTTGAAATTCAATCCGGCATCTCTGATTAGCAGCCAAAACAGTGACACTTTTCAGCTTGACCTTTCAACACAGAGAACCTTTTCCTTCAGTCTCCCCATAATGATAGACCTTTGTGTCTGAGCTAAAAGTAGACCAGACAAGATGATCATTGGACAAATTGCAAGATTATACTCAACCATGTAAGGGTTGAAAAGTAGATTCCAAAACTTGGAAAACCTTGTGACCATCACTTCCAAAAGTTACTTGCAAAAGCCAGACTCAACATTTTCCATGCATAATATGTGAAGGTGTAATAAACCTCAATTAAGGCTCTCCCAACAGAAAGCAAGCATATATGACATCTGTAACTGTGGCAGTTATCCAACATAACAGCATGATCACACCTACTCAGTGTCTTTGACACAGAAGATGCAGGTCACTGTTATCTGGCCCAAGTGTAAAAAGAGAGTGGTAGAAGCAAGCCTATCTTTATGGTGCATTTAGCAACAAAGACCCACAAGTCATTAAAGCATGCAAAATCCTTGAACAGCTGTGTGCAGTACAAGCATCATTTAGAGCTCAATTACATTAAGAACCCATCTAGCACTGCCTGTGAATTGTAAAGGATCCATCAGGAAACTGTGCTAAATGACTTCTTGCAAGGCAATCAACTGCTATATACAGAAAAGAGCTCAACATCTTGCTATGCTCTCTGAACTTCAGCCTGGATTTCAGATGGATATATCTCCCGGGGTACTGGAATACTCCCATAACCCACATGAACAAGGAAGGTTCAGACGTCCAAATCAATTTCTCTGAATTCATTGCTGCTTATTCGTATCCTTCAGACTCCTTGATATCTGAGAAGCAGATCAATTCATAAGCATTGAATTAGTTCCCAAACACACCCAAAGTTAAAGGGATCCTCAGTCTGTTGGACATTATTCCTTACTCCCAGGAAACACACGGGGGATTGTTTAGTGTAAATCCAATAACAACATGTTGCTGCTGTCGCTGTAGTGTCGATGCCAAATAACTGAATTCAATCAATGTCAAGAACATGATCACCACATACTCAGAATGTTCACACTGTTGCAAAACCCTAAGCCAAAAGCCACAAGTGATAGATATAAAACCACCCACCTCTTCCTTAAACGACTCTGAGTAGACCTTGAGCTGCTGAGTCAATTCCTCCTTTGTTTGAGCCCCTGAAACATAAACATATGATTACAATTCAAAGCCTTAAATACTACTCCCAATCATATTGCACCCTCAAAAATTATATAAAACTTCCCAAGCAGATCCAGAAGCTCCTAAGCATCCACTGGAATCATCACCCGAGGGGCAGGAGGGGGGGAACACACAAAAATGAACTTGGAAACACCTAAAGACGTTTGTTGAGATTCCTTGCAGTCTCAACAAAGTAACAGAAACCTTCAGGAATTTGATATTGGTTCAAATGCATAACGCCATCTACAAGGCATTTAGTCTCCCTATTCGATGATGCACTGGTTGATAAAACAATGGAGAGCCGAGACACTGAGAACAAAGAATAAAGCTCTGGACATGATAAGTCCTTGCTTCTAGTCGTTCTCGAGTCTCTCTGGCAAGTTTGTCGCTTCCTTCAGATGATGGGCCATTGCTCGTATATATAAAACCCTTAGACAAAAGGAGTTCTGAGCAAAAGAAATCCCTCAAGAGCACACATCCCTACTAGAGTTTTTTGATGATTGTGAATTATACCTTTTTGTGCCATCTCCTCGATAGCTTTTGACGACCTCACTGCAAACCTCTGAAAGGAAGGGCTGCACATCAACAGAACGGGACACCATCAATGGAAATTCCTTGCCGATAAACCCTTGTGGTCAAACCAAAACCCCTATGAAATCTCAATTCACTTATTGGAAGACGCAACCCGCTACACCAGTCTACACTGATTCCATGTACATGCCGCTACATGCTTCGGCTGAAAAGACGAAATCAAAAAACGCGCCAACGATCAGACACAGAGAGACACAGAGAGAGCGAGACAGAGACATAGACAAAGAGAAAGCAACTGCTCTCATTTTCGTACTTGTTAGCGAGTCGATCGACAATCAATTCATTCACAACATACTGCACCACCCGCGCAAGGAAATTCCCTCGACCAGACATCGTAATTCCGCCGTTCTCCCTGTCGTCGTCTTCTGCTTCTTCTTCTTCTCCCGCGGAGCTGGTGGTTGAAGCGCGCACGACAAGCTCCCACAGAAACCCTAATCACAAAGCCCGGGAGTCGAACCCGGGTGCGCGTTCGAGAAGATGACATATTACGTTCTGGAACTGTCGTGTGAGCTGAGAGGACGACATATTATAGAGCATATACCCTAGTAGTAGCTTAAGGGATTTTTGGCACCTAGGTAGTAGGTCTATTTATTTTTATATGAGGATTTTTGAAATTAGATGATATTTTTTGGCTTGTGTTCAAACTTGAGGTTAGTTACAAAGTTATGATATCTTGAAGGATTTGGTTTTTTTTAAAGGGGTTTTTTTTTTTTTTTTGAAGATTATATTTTTGCATGGTGAAATAATTTGAATTTCCATAATCCTTCTTTTGCCTTAAATGGCAAGGCCCACAATGTAACACACCCCTTGTTATTATTTGGGGTACTTTCTGAGGTAGAACTTGCTTCTCTAGGCTGGTGTGAGGCGGTTTTGTTTCCAAAAAATCCCATAATGGGACTTTAAAATTAAAAAAATGGGTTGTGCACAATGTTTTTTTTTGGGGGGAATTTTTTTGGCATTTGGTAACCAAAAAAAAATTGAGAAAAAATACACCAATGTTGCCAGATTTCAATTTTTTTTTTCCTTTAAATTATTTATAAATTTTCCATATTTAAACAAAAGTTCCAGCATGTTACCAAAACAGAACAAGATTCTTTAAATTTTCTACTTTCCTCTCTAATTTGTAGCCAAATTTGGCTAATTCTTCTTGTGGATGATTGCCATTGTGACTACATCACAAAATTGGAAGGAAACTGTGATTGTGCATCTTCAAAACATTTTTATATGATTTCCTTGCACATACATTGGGTCATTAGAGTTATTGAGGAGGATTTTAGGGCAAAGATTTCAATTTGCTTGAGTCTTAGTGAAGTGCATATTGTGAAAGTGGATTCCAATAAGACCATTCTTCATTGCAAAATGTCAAAAGTCTTGTAATAAATTTTTATTCATTTTTTGAAAATTGCATGTCATCTTTGAATCTCAATCCTATTTTGCAATTAATTTCAATATAAAAAAAAAAACATTTTTCCTTCTTGTTAGCATCATAGTCTAGGTAGTGAATTTTGAAATTGTGTGTGTTTCAAGTTGCCACCCACATTCTCCACACACTACGCATTGAAATTTGGTTATGATGTGAATAAAATTTGGTCAATGAATGTCTTCTCATGCAAGAAGAAGGTTTGAATTGAAGCTTCAATTGTCAAACTTCAATTTCTTTGTGTTTTGTTTGACATTTATTGTGGATTCTTGAAAATTGTTCATGCATGGTTACACATTGCACAAAAGCTTTGAGTTTTCACAACACAAAAGTGCTTCTTTGAAAAACATAACAAAGTTGGACAATGGGAAGTGCATCACCAAGTCCAATTGATTCACCAACATCTATTTCAATGCAAACATCCAACGTGAAAAAGATGATGTCAATAGCTTCTTCAAAAGGTTCGATAAAAACACGAGTGTCCATGACACCACCAATAAGATCATCGGTGAAGGGTAGGGCATCCTCAAGGAAATCGAGAGCTTCCATGAAAGCACCTAGGCCTCCAAATGTTAAGATGAGGACTGTGAGCCAAGTTCAAAGTCTTTTCAAAGATCGATCTTTGAGTGAAGTCGATGACTACATTCGAGATCGCACTAAAAGTGAAGGCCATGAATTCCTTAAATCCCTTGCACCGGATGCTTCTTTTCTTCAGGTTTTCCTTTCATTTAACATGGACTAACGATGATTTATTATCACCATCAAAGTTTTGAAAAAGTCCCAAATAGGGATTTAAAATTCTTGCCTTGTAATGAAATTATTCCTTACCAAAACAAACCTTAAACAAATTTGGGCATGAACAAAACCCATGTGTGCAAGTGAATGTTGAAACAAAAAAAATTACAAGAGGCACATTTGTATATACAAAGATTGATATTCTTAAAACTCAAAGATCAACTTGAGCAAAGCAATCTTTTATAGCCATTCTATTGTTTTCAAAGTTTATATATCAAAATATGTTGCCATTTAAAAGCTTATAATGTTATTTACTTATCTTTAGGACAATTTCCATTGTGGTCAATTTGTTGCAAACACGTCGCGGGGTTTTTTTTTTTCAATTCAAATTATGTGTTAAATGAGAGTTTCCAAAACTTTGGCCACCAAATCATTGACAAAATATGACGAGCATTGGATTGATATTCTTGTTGGGTCAAGGCCTTTAAAAGGGAATCATCTATCAAACCCAAAAGAGAATCTTCATTAATGGAGGAGGTTGATGTAAGAAACGTAACCTATTGCAACTAATCGTTAAGTATTCGCTCATTTTCAAAGCTTTAAGAATCATGACTATGCATAAACCTATTAAACTAAATGTTGAGTGTAGAAATCATGTACATGCTAAGCTTTCCAAGTATTTGAAGAAGGACCAAGTTAGGAAAAGGAGTTTAAGGTTAAACATATGGTTCATTATTATATTACAACATTTGTTGTTAGCTCATTTGCAAAAACATTTAACCATGAATATTCCAAATAATAAAAAAAGCATGTTTCATATATATATATATATATATATAATGCTTTAGGTTGAACTTTTGAAACTTTGTGTGGCATGGAAAATAGAATGTTGTTACGGAAGCATTGGATGGTGTAAACCAAAGAGCAGCAGAAATTATTGAAGAAGGGATTGATATGGGTCCTCCCACACCCGAAGATTTGGATGATGTTTGCGCGTCAGCTCCATTTCCTCTCATCCTTTATTCTTGTATAATTAAGTTTACCTCTTAATACCAATGTGAAGTTTCTTTTTTTTCAATGAATTTTGAAGTGTAATTAACTCCAACATATTGTTGCATTATGAATTATATCAACTTTCTAGTTTTTCTATATTTTCATCCATGTAGGGTAGACCCATCAACCAACATGACATGTTGATACTCATTCTTCAATTAATATATTATGATATTTTCATTAATTGGCAAACTTTCCATAAGTTTTTTTTTTTTTTAAACCAATTTTTCATGACAATTGGGATGTATCGGTTGAGTTGATGTCAACAATTCCAACAATTTTAATTGTGGATAATAATTTCATATAATAATTTCATATAAATAAGTAGAAAGTATTGAATAAGAGATTACCTACATACAATGAATGTGCAATGGTTTGGAACAGGGAATGGTCGAAACATCCATTTGTGATGCCGTCGGATGAAAAAGTCTTTCACATCCGAGCGCTTCAAAAGAAAAAAGAAAGGCTCGATTTCAAAAGAGATTGTGAGCGCTCAGTTGTGGATAAATCTACATTTGCTTCTCGATCCGGAGCAAGTGTGGGTTCTGAAAGGCTCAAAAAGGTTAACACATTTTCTTATTTAATGTATAATAACATATTTTGCATAATATTTTAAGGATTTTGTTTTTGCAAAATGTTTTTTTTTTGAAATTTTTTGCAAGTTTAGTGAAATCAAAATTTTATATAAAAAAAATACCGGCAATAATGTGTCCATTTTGAAAATGAGGTGATGGCATGAGGGTGAAGAAACAATTAATCACATTTGGTCATGGCTTTGTAATTTTCTACCTAATGAATTTATTAACGGCCATATATAGATCACCAAAACCTTTTAACTTGTGATTGTTTGTGGTGGGATGGATTCACGGTTTTAATGAATGTGAAGGCAAATGGGATGTGCATTTGTATGGTTAGAAATCTTTGATAGTAAATTTTTTTATGGTTAACCACTTCGTATTCAATTAACCTTACCCTAGGGTCAGTTTTGTTGTTAAGTAATATTTATAATATTGAAACGAAGTTTAGGGTTTAAAATAAGAAAGTTGGGAAGAATAGACACAAAGCCCAAAAGGCCATTTTATGCAAACCCAAACAAGACCATGAAAAACATTCAATATTCCTTATCCCACATTGGCCAATTCTTTTGATATACAATTAACCATTTATAACAAGAATTATAATTTATAAAAAAA
>Ga0116228_10004819_pt1 | contig 12003 bp, 9 predicted proteins | sample S1TSphfallax_2_FD_89694 | JGI IMG/M metagenome (GOLD analysis project Ga0116228, IMG submission 89694) | Host-associated microbial communities from peat moss isolated from Minnesota, USA - S1T2_Fc - Sphagnum fallax MG | ecosystem: Host-associated > Plants > Peat moss > Unclassified | place: USA...
AACCAACCAACCAACCAACCAGCCTTAGACTAAATCCTGCAAGCCATCTTTCTTTTTTGCTACAATTCCCCCAACAAAACCTCCGCAAGAGAGGCAGCGAGCGCCCGGGGCACAACATATAACAAAATGAAGCCCTTGATCCACCACTACTTCTTCTCCCCCACCCAGACACACACATACACAACAAACAAATCACAAAATCGCTTTAACTGTAAAATCGGAAAATCCTCATCATCATCATCACTAACCTGGGTTGGGTTTTCTTTCCATGATGGGAATCCAAAACCCCACGTGGAGCAGGCGACTTTAGTTGGCGGCCCCAGGGCAGGGCAAGCAACCGAAGCGAGAATGCAGGAGGTGCTCGCCGCGATCACGCTGAATCCCTATCACTCGCTTACCAGGAAGAAGGGAAAAAACAGCCCCCGCGCACCCACTCACCCACCCACCCACCTTCCCTAAAAAGTCTCCTCCTTTTCGCGTCTTTCCCGTATGGATATTATGGGGTTGTCCTTCGCTCTCTTTCTTTGTTGACCTTTTAACCCACCACTCTCTCCCACTCCTACTCAGAATTTCTTCTTTCCCAAGCAAAAAAATTCAATTCCCTGCTACTGCAACTAGCTTTAACACCTACCCACCTGACTCCATAAATTCCCTTGTTTCCTTCCGTGGCGCCCGGGATTCCATCCCCAGCAATGATTTTTGGACCTGAAAATTATGATTTCGACCTTTTAAAAGACTTTTCATGGAATAAATGGCTCACATTCTACATGTTTTGAAATTTTTAAAAATTCCAAATATAGCCAGATTTTTATGACAAGTTGCAGTGGGTTAGCGAGGAAAACAGATGAAATCATTTTTTAAAAAAAGCTTTCATTGAATCTGCTATATTGCCAAATTTGGCTGTTACTTTTGGATGATCGCCGCTTTGGTTGGCTCCATCACAAAATTGACCCCAAAAAAATACTGTTTCCCCAACTTACACCGAAAACCGGGCGCTTGGCCCAATAGCACAATCACCAATAAACCTCTCGTCCCCAATTGGTCTGTGACTGCAGCGTACCTCGGGGACCGCGTGGCATCGGTGAAGCGTGCGGCGGTGCCTGAGATGTGTTTAATATTAGTTGGGGCCCGGGGGTCAGGGTGGGCGAGGGGGTGTCTGTTTTCTGCTGTGCAGCTTTCCACCGGGGAGGAAGCCGCACGGGCGTGCGGCGACATACCCGCACATCTAGTAACCCACCCGTCTGCTTGCTCGCCACTTTACCCATACGCGTCGCCCAGCTGCTTTACCCGCCGCCCGCCTGCCTGCCCGCCTGCCCGGAGACCCGGTTAGTAGTCACTACCTGCATGTCTGTCTGTGATTACTCATCATTTTTGCCGAGACTGGAGTGCCTGCTGCAGTCTGCTCAAACAAAAAATGCCAACTACAAAGTCTGTGGGCTGTTTCCAAAACCTTCCAAAATCTAGTGACAAATTTAAGTAATTGCCAGTCTTTGTTTTTTAGTCATTCAATAATTTATTGGCCCCGGCCCTTCCCAGCTACGGAAACTATGATGCAGACTTCATTTGGTGTCGCATTTTGAGGAATGTTCATCAGGTGTTTATATTTTCCAATGAACGAACTTTTGTGTTCAGGGTTATTTTTTGGGAACTTTATGGGACATTTTATAATTTTAAACTCTTGTCAGTTTGAACTAGTGTTGGCCAGTTTCAGGTATTTCGAAAGAGTCTGACTCTGGATCCATGTCTAAGAACTCCATCCCCCAGTGGGTTTACCTGGAACTTGCCAAGGACCGGACCTGGTGAGTTTACATGAACCCAAACCTAAGGGGTCATGAGAATTTTTTACAAGGTCCAGGTCAGAGGGTTAGGTAAGGTTTAGGAACCTAGTTTAGATAGTGTTAGGGTTTTTAGGTTTTATGGTCTTATGTTTAAGTTTTAGGGTTCTAGGTACCTAGTCTTAAGCTTAATACATAAGGGCATCTCCAATGATAACACTAAAATCATTTTTGCACAATATGTTGTAGCAATCCTTAAGTTGTTCGCTCTCATGGATACATGCTCAAATAGGGTCTATGTGGTGGAGACCATTGCTGGCTAAACCATTCCTTATGTTGTTTTTTATTGTTGCTTTTGGGAACATGATGGGAACATTTTTGAAACTTTGGGAACCCATTGAGAAGTCAAGGGAATACAGTAAGAACACAATAAAAACGGTTTGAGGACTTGGTGAGAACACTATTAAAAAGCACCCAAAATAATAATAATAATAATAATAATAGTTTTAAAACCAACTTTCAAATCCTTTAAAAAAGTTGAAATTGGCCCCACCTAAATCTGAAACCAAATATTCTTATAAAAGTTGGACATTTTGAACCAAGAACTATTGGTCAAATTTTTTTGACTCAACCCAAAATTGACAAGTTTTAAGTTTTGAAAATATTGACTAAACCCAAACCTGGAGGTCTTCCATTTTGTTTGCAAACTCTAAACCTGGACTCAATAGTTATTGTAAAATCAAGAACCAACCAACACAACTTTGAACTTGCCATGAAGGGGCATAGCCATTATGTCATGAGCTACTTGCTTTACATTAGTAAATGCAGTGCAATGTACTCGTGCTGAAGAATGATGAAACACCACAAAGTGACAAACCAAGGAAATAAATGGTCATGAAGGCAGAAGGGAAAAGTTGTTTGTTGAATTTTTTTATATGTGGAAGAAAACATTTCTTGTTTGTTTGTTTGTTTTCTTCCGATCTATTTAGTTTAATTATGTTCTCTTCCTGTGTCTGTTTTGATTTGTCCATAAGTAGAATTGACTCGAGATTGGTGCTCAAACTTGAATTATTTGTGTCTAAAGAGGGCTGGGGTGAACTAAATAGTGACACAGCACCCACCAAAGCAGGCAAGATTTTATACTCTGCCCATCTCAACAATTTGCATTATAAAAAATGCAGAATCAAAGAAGCACCAGTATCGGGTACTTCAAAACCCTCCAAGAACTGTCAGTTGTTATGGAAGAACTCCTTATTCTTTTACTAATTCTATGTCAATTCTCTAATTTTTGTCAAGTTGGAATGGGGGTGGGTCTTTCAAATTTTGGCCTCTGCCAGTTACATGCCTATATACCCAGCTGACCTCCAGAAAGTGTTTGGTCCAAATTCAAAGAATTGCCCAACTCTGGTATATCACCAACCTAATTCCAACCAGCTTAGGATAGCAGGGTTCTAGTATGTATTTAATTAAATTTGTCACACATAAGGATTCCAAGAGAATTTGTGCACTAAGAGTGATTTTTTTTCTTATGGGGTCCAGAGAGGACTTGTGCATTGTCTTTAGGCACATCCAAAACCACTTGAATTGTCTGATTTGATGGAGCAACATGAAAGTTATGCCTCCCCAAAAAAAGGGGGTTCCATTGGTGAAATAGACACTTCATATCCTTATAAACAAACACTTTGCTCACTCCCAATGAACATTCAAAATTTAACAAGTGGACAAAAATAGACCTTTGACAAAAATGGATTCATGTGAAAAGTGTCAATTTATTTATGTATAAATGTTCATCCTCCATCAACACAAGAGATCATTACCACAAAAATGTGTAAGAAGATTTATAATCATAGGCAATGTGTCATTTGTGTAACCCTAAAGTTTCAAGCTACACCACACTTTTTGCACAACCTCTTGGGTCTAGTGCATTCATGTTTAGTTGCCCAATTCCAACTTAGTTGTTGTTCTTCTCTTCCTTGTCTATGCAATTGATGGCACATGTCCATGTGGGTCTTTTTCATTGTCACCTTCTGAAAGATCTTTTCACCTCTTCCTAATCATCGTCTTTTGTTGTTGATCACCACCTCCTCTTGGTTGTCTTCTTCTTTTGTTGGTGATTTTTGTCATTTTTTAATCAACTTTTTCTATTGATGATCACCACCTCCTTCTAATTGTCATCTTTTGTTATTGATTACTATCTCTTCTTAATTTTCCTTTTTTATTGGTGATCATCACATCCTTCAAATTGTCTTTTTCTATTGGTGATCGTTACATCCTCCAAATTGTCCTTTTCTATTGGTGATTGTCACATCCCCCAAATTGTCCTATTCTATTGGTGATGGCCACCTCTTCCCAATCCTCATATTCTGCTATTGATCATTGTTTCCTTTCGATCATTTTTTTTGTTGGTGGTTATTGCCTCCTCTAAATTATCCTTTTCTATCGATGAACATCGCCTTCGTGTGATTGTCAGCTTAAAATGTTGATCAACACCTCCTTCTAATCATCACCTCCTCCCGATCGTCTTCATGTTGTTGATTGTCCTTTTATGGTATTGATCATCGTCTTGTTCTTCTTATATCATTGTTCTACTTTTTTTTTATGCCTATTGTCTTGTTCTTGTCATATTCTTCTTCCTAATTTTGAAACCCCCCCACTTTCCCCCATCTTCACTCTCTCAGGGATCAATGGTATGTTGCAACCTTGTTGAACATGGCCCTTGAATAACCATTACCCTTGCCCTAATTATTTTTTGAACCTTTGATGTAAACCTAAGATTAACACCTCTAAACCTTACAATGTGGGCTATAAAACCTATAGCAAAATATATGGATTTTATCGCACACCTTTCTTATTGTAGTTGCAAACCAAGTTGTGTTAACAATAATTTTAACACATTTTTTTGTAGCTTAAGTTGAATTTTTCTTTCAACCATAGTGAATGAATTAGCAATTCCTTTAGCCTTCTTTTATTTTTTCTCTTTCCACCTTTGTTTCCTTGATTATTTTTATTGCCTCCTGGGTGTAGGCATGGTCAAGTAGACAAAAAATGTTCCTTGTCACAAAAAATTACAAATAGACAAAAAAAATTTGATGCATTGAAAATAGAAATATTATTTGATTCAATGATTAAGATGAAAATAAACTTTCACTTTAATATTATAAATTTGAAAGATTAAGATATTCATGTAGTTTTAAGTAGATTTTTGCAAGAAGTGTCCAATCTTACAAAATGGGTTGGAAGTACATGAAATATTAAACATTTTCTACTTTCAAGTTATGAAAGCCTTAAAAAATACTTGTGTACTATAAATTATGCATGTTATAATCATAATACATAAAAATTTCAGTGTAAAAGTAAGTTTGAACACCAAATTGACCCAATCAAGTTCAAACTTACTTCTCACCTTATTTATGATACCAAAGTTTTTCAAATTTTGTATTCAACTTACCATAAACTAAATGGAGGGCCATGATTTTTCACATTTCTACTTACACAAGTTTTTTATCTACTTTCATGTGTTTATATATAAAAAATTGGTCATTTTTAAATTGCATTTTGGGTAGACTACTTTTTTTTGTCTATTTGACCATGCCTACACCCTCCTTGTCTAAGTTTTTTTTATTGTAGGATTTCTAAATATTCATTAAATTTGACTATGTGTGATAAATTATAATCTACTAATGATTATTTTCCTTTTGTTTTCCTTGTAGGTAGATGCAACAACAAATTGGCTATAGAAAAAATACTTGAGTTCCATTGCCAAAATTATGGACTTCAAAAATGGGATTGGGTCCATATAGGTCAATTGGTAGGTAAAAAGTGTTTCAAAAGGGGGGCGAACCCATCCTTGGGTGGTACCACAAGAACCACCTTAAGGAATGGTTAAAGAACCAAAAACAACTAAATCATTTTTATGAACCCTTTTCATTAAATGTTTTCACAATTATAAATTATTATTTTTGCATGCTTATTAATTACATGCTCTAATATATGGATTGAAGTTTATTTGAGAATTTAAATAATTAGAAAAAATTTAAATTTTATATTCCTAATTAAAATGACCCTTAAAAATTCAGCAACATCAACTTTGAAAAGTCATAACTAAATCATATTTAATCAATTAATTACCAAATATAAACCTAAAAATACAATGATTTTCAAATTACTTCAGGAAAAAAATTCATAAAAAAATTCATAAATCATGTTCCAAATTTGTTTTCATGACCAAAAAGTTAAAGGAAAAAAACAAGCATTACATTCCTAAAATATTTTCGAAATGCAATGATTAGGAACATCAAAACACACAATATTCTTAATATTATTGAGATTTCAAAATCGGAGGCTAATAAATTTATTCAAAAAAAAAAATTTATGAAAATGTTCATTTAAATGTTTCCTACGATTTTTCAAAGTTTGATGGGTTCAAGAAAATCAAAGTGTGACATTCCTAATGGTACTACCCAAGGATGGGCTTGCTAGGGTGAATGCAAGGTATGGTGGTTCACTTTTAGAGTCACAATAACAATTTTTGTAGGCTACTTTGTGTTTAAATGCTTATGGTGAATAGTCTAACTTTAAATACATTAAATGATGATTCATTCTAAACTAACAACTTTGATTACGAAGACATTTGCACAGTTGTTTTTGAAAATAATCCATTTAATATCAATAATGAGCTTTTGAAGTCAAAAATATGGACTAATCAAGTGACTGGATTATGAAAAAATTCAAAATTTCATATTGAATTTCACTCCAAATTGTTTTGTAATGACTAAAGATGGGTTGAAGAATGAAATTATAAAGTTAAATGTGAAATTTTTTTTTGTGAAACCTTAACCTTGAATGTTAGTTATGAACTTTTGAAGGGTTAGAATTGGACCTTATTTTCAAAAGTCCTTTTGGTTCAAATGAATTTTTTTCTTCATTTGTCAAAACTTTTGTGCCCAATGGGTGCATAATTGTTATATCTAAATGGGCTTTTATTCTTATGGACTTTATTTCTTTTAAGATTATCAAAATGATTCACCATACCAACTTATAACAACAACATTTTTCAATATGGGTTTTGACTTAGTTTTAGGAAGTTTCATAAGTGATTGAAACTTTAGTAGTCAAAGATTATGTAACTAATGAAATCTTAAAATATAAAACCATATCCATATGGATCATTTCAAAAACTTGCTTGTGATTCTTGTGAATGTTGTATCTACCTAAAATGAGCCACAAGATAATGCATACACCCCATAGGTTTAATTTCTTCTACAAAAATACTTAAACTCCAATGGTATTTCCACATAGTATCTTAATAATGTCAACTTTTGGTCAACAAACTAATATTTTTTTTTTATATCATCTTGAATAGCTCCTATATTCATTAATTTTGTGATAACTCCATCTTCCCCCCATTGTAACTTTCATTGGTTGTTCCAATAAATACATTAAACTTGTCTTCATCCAAAATGTTAACAAATGTTATTATGTATGCATCACTTTGGTCTTGTCCTACGATCCATGACCTTGAGATTGAGTGATTAGATTATTATTGTCTTAAAATCATTCATGATGTTTTTTTTGGATAATGCTTGATTTAAATCCTTGTCCACCCATCCAGAAAGTGTATAATTGTTTAGTTCACAATGATTGTTTTTCTTTCTTGATAATAGTTTTGAAAGGTTTGAAATAACTTAAATTTACACTAGAAGAAATTTGGAAATTAACCACTAAGTTCATGACTCAATTTTAGTCGTAACAGACACTTGTGACTTGTTTTGATTGCAGTTGCCTTAAACAAATGCCACAAGACATGTAGTTGTAATAGACATAATATGGCACGATAGTCGCACTAGTAATTGCATAAAGTTGTGACTACACCTTCCTTTTCCATCCATTTCCATGGATGATTCTAGCCCTTGTGGAACTAGGTTTTACAACTAAATATGCGATTATTTGTACAACTATATATGCGACTACACCTAAGACTACCATAAAATAACTAATTTGCACCATGTCTCCAACAATGAATGAATAGAATGTACCACATGGCCATTTATAATTCTAATAAAATAATTATAATATTAATAAATTCTTGTTAGTAAAAGGTTTATTAAGGTTAAAATTATATGAAATTATTCCATTTGTTTAAATTTTTAATAATTTGGACACATGGAATATCATCAATGGTGATAAATCAAATTTTGATCATATAATTTGAAATACATATTGACACGTGGCAACTAATCATTTGCTATATAATAAATAATTATTTTTTTTTGTACCTTAAATTTCGCTTCAGTGCAATAAAATATTGCCATGTGGCATGATCAAAATTCATCTTGTAACACATGATGTAGTTGTAAGAACAACTATGGTAGTTGCATAGTTAATTGTGAGTGCAACTACAGTAGTTGCATGTATAGTTATTTGTGCCACTATGCATTCAACTTCACTAGTTGCAAGTTAATTAAATATGGTGCTAGTGCAACTACAATAGTTACATGAAAGTTGCATAAGAAGTTGTTAATATTGCCATTAAGCAAGTTGTAAACATAGTTATGACATTCTTGGTGCGAGAATGTTATGGAAGCCCAAAGAAGCAAGAATTTTAAAGAATTTTAAGTTGCAAAATGAAGAATGTCATCACTAGGGTTGTAAAACTACATTTCTATGTTAATGCTAGAGTAGAGAAAACATTATTATCAAATTAAAGAATAATGGAATAAGGAAATGCAAACAAACTTGAAGACTTCAAGAACTTTACATTATGAGGCATTTCCACACAAGTTCAATGAAGTTCTTGGCACTAGTATTAACTACAATACTTGAAAAGGATAAGTATTTAAGTAGTTTTCCGCATCATTGCATTGTCCCACAATGTGAATTGGCCTTAAACTTGCTTTCATAATAGTTGCAATGGGTCATCCTTATAATTAGGGAAAGGCAAAGGTGCATCTAGGAACATCAATCCAAACACTTCCACCTTGTATAAGCCATCTACAATTTATGCCCCATGAAATAAATCCCTTAGAACTCTAGAAACTACTACAATTGCAACAGGGGTACCCATTCCATCAAGTTTACACTCATGCAACAAGAAGACCATCTCACCTAGGGTGAACTACACAAACACATCACAAGGTCATGCAATACAAATTATACTACTAGAAATATGTTGTCTAACATAAAAAATATGATTCTTTGAGCAATCATAAAATCTAATGCAATTCATATCTAGATTGAACTCACATTGCATGTCATTAAGGTTTCCAAACACGATTCCTATGTTGTTGTTGCACCTCTTCAAGACCTAAGCTTAGGGGATTCTACCCTTGTTGGCTTCTTTTGCCTTTTGTTCTGCCACCCACATAGAACCAAACATATCATGATCAAGTACCATGTTTACATTATTTTGACCACTATTCATTTGATAATGGTTGTGGGTACATTAAAATCATTCAACTTATATTATTGTTTTTTACTACACCAATAAACAACTTATACATAAAGCCTAAGCTAAAGCAAGGTTTCAAGTGTTTTAAGTTGGCTAAAAAATACTTGGTTTGATGCATTCAAAATGTTGGTGGTTAATATTTTATTTAGGGTTTCATTTTTGCATATTATGGCAACTTCAGTTTCATTTGCCTAAATGAATCAAAACAAGGTTAGCAAACTTTATGCACATTTGTCGTAAGTAAGCACAACATATACAATTTTGAAAATTGGCTCCAATAACTTCAATGTAATAGATGTTTGGTCAATCTAAACAATTGGAATAGAAAGCCATTGATTAAACAAATTTGGCACATTGAGCTTATGTTGACCCATTTGAATCATCACACCACTAACCTTTTGTCGAGCTAGACTTTGAATTGCCTACGAGGTCATAGGGACTTCTTTTGGTTGTGTAGTGACCACCTCAATCACTTACTCACACAACCAACAAAAAATGTATCCATCATAAGCAAACAACCCTTGTTTTATTGTTTCATTGTAGAATTAACTTGAACAATTCCCAAATTGTCCAGAACTTGATGTAATCACCCACATGGTAGAAAATTCAATATTTGTGAATAAATATGGGATTGTCTATATACTATATGCACTATACAACCATACCTGACATGGCAATGATTGGCTCAAATTAGTCACCTGCAATATAATCACATGAAGTTCAAGCAAATTAAAACTTTTGGAATGCCATGACAATATAATACCTTCAAATGACCACAATTAAGGTTCTTCATGCACATACTTCACTGTTCGATAAAATGGTGACTACATCAAACACCTACATGTAACTTAGTCAATTTAAATATCATTGCACCATTAAGGTTTGAAATAGTGCAATCATAATGTATGTAAACTATCACATTGACCAGACATTCACTTGATCAACTACACTTTTGGAATCAAAGACTCCCAGATGTTTAGGTTGTTGATTTCCCAATCCCATGTTTTTTCCATCAATATGTGTCTCCCTACTTGTTTGACCTCCAAAACTAGCTCCTAGTGCACTGCTAACATCAAAATCTTGGGCTAAATGCTTACCCTTTTGAAAATGCAATAATTTTTGTTTCATCATATGAAATGGGTTGGTTTCATCTACCAAAGTTTGTCCTTTGATCTTTAGACTTCCTGTTACTATTCCCATCATTTGCACTTGTCACATAAACTTAAAAATGGTGGTATTCAAACATTGGATAGACTTGGCATTTTCATTGCAAGTCTCCAACACTTGTGCAATTGTGCCAGTAATATTAAGTAGCTTCAATTCAATTTGTCCAACATGTGTAGACAATGTTGTTGTGTTACCACCTTGCATAAAAAAGAATAGAATATCATTACTCATAATACATTGACTTTCAAAAAAAGAAAAAAAAACTAGGTGTTTCAAAATAGAGAACAATAGGATATAAACCTACAAATGCATTCCTAAAATTAACAAAAGCTTATGCTTCAAACCCTACATAAATTGTAAATATGCATCTTGTCATGAGTCCATGACACAGCTATGACTTTAAAAGCAAATCTTCAAATTGTTTAAATTCACTAAAAACGGAACATGTTAATACATCAATTTGGCTTGAAGGCTTATAAGGAAATCCTAATTATCTTTGCCAATGTATGTTCAAATTCATGCCCTACAATTGCTGTAATTTCAATAAGAGAAGGACTCCTAGCCTTTTTATTTTTTACATCACACAACACACACCCATTAACCATTCCATCACAATACATAGATGGAAATGAGAAGTATTTATATGGAAAATGGGCACATCTTACTAGGGCAACTTCTATGCCAGCTCTACCACCATGCTTATACTTTGAAGGCTTCTTTTGGTTCCTTTGAACATTTGACATGTGAAAGGTTTTATTGACTATTTTTTCATTTGTTTAGTATTTCATAAGCTGATCCCACTAAACTAGTTTTATGCCATGGGGCAAGTCCGCTGGGCTTTATGAATGAATAAATGTTTGAGCCGAAACCTCTCACCCTTCAAAAATCGCTTGATAGCATCTTCAAACCCCTTTTGGTACAAGGCACTTTTCTATATTCAAAAAGTGTGTCCATTCAAGCTCGAAGTGTTGCCATAGTGGGGTTTTGGTCTTTGACATGTACAATAGAAACATCAAGTTCACAAGGTGCCATAGATTTTAAAATGTCATCCCATGCATTTTTCCCCTCACAAGCCCCATATATCCTCCTTCTAGGAGTCACTTCTACCTCATGAGGTTTCCTACTTCTAAACAATCATTCATCCACTTTAAAATCATAAACCTTTTTTTCTGCCCATTTGTGAGCTTGAGCTTTTGATTATGGCAATCATGTGGAGGTTTCATTTCTAGTAACTACAAATGCAAGAAGGCTAGACATTATTGGCATACATTGTTATGGCACACAAGCAAGTGAAGGTGCCAATGCCGACAAGTGTGCCCCTTAAGATATTGGAGGTGGAGGTGGCACTTGATAGGGTTGTGGGAATGGTTTAACAAAATTGGGACCACAACTAGGTCCTGTACATTAGAAGAAAACTGTGTATTTTCGACTAGTGTTTGTAACTAAATTTTAGTCGCAAGAGACATTTTGCAACTAAAATCCCTATAGTCGCCTAAGACAAGTTGCATGTGATAAATTAGTCGCAAATGACAAAAGGTATTGTATGAAAAAAAAGTCAACAAATACATTTCATCCTTTGACTACATTGTATACGTATTGTCACATGCGACTAAG
>Ga0116228_10004820_pt1 | contig 12000 bp, 6 predicted proteins | sample S1TSphfallax_2_FD_89694 | JGI IMG/M metagenome (GOLD analysis project Ga0116228, IMG submission 89694) | Host-associated microbial communities from peat moss isolated from Minnesota, USA - S1T2_Fc - Sphagnum fallax MG | ecosystem: Host-associated > Plants > Peat moss > Unclassified | place: USA...
CTTTCTTAACGACCCAATTGGTTTCATAATGTTGCAGCCTACCATGGAGAAGTTATTGAATATTGAACAATTTTTTCATTCAAAATTTATTTAAATCAAAACTAAAAATTATAGAAGAATCTTTGTGTGTTCTTGGTATTGTTAGAAAGCCCTCAATGAGTAGGATTTAACGAATGTGATTTGAAAAAAATTAGAACTAAAGTGAGAGGGATGATATTGAATTTTGAGTAATTTTTATCATTAAAAAAATCAATTAAATTACAAAAGAACGATTTTGAAAGGAAAAAATAGTTTAGAAGTAACAAGTTCACACTTGGTCAACAACATTAGGCTACATTAGGCTATGCTAGTAAGATATTGGTTGAAAGATGATCTCATTCATAGTCTCCCATCAACCCTACATGTATACTAATCCCTAAACCTATAATCACCTCCATTTTAGTCATATTTTTGTTTGTATCACACATTTTTTGGTAATCATTTGGTTTAGTAAGAAACACCATTTTTTAAGTCACTATCACGTTCCTTAGTAGCACAAAATATTCACAAATGTTTTTTTGTAAATGTGATTATAATAGGGGAAATTTAGAACGAATATAAGGGTTTTGTAAACTAAAGTTCCTTTTGGCATTTTTAGTGTTGTTTTGTGTTCAAGTTGTGGAAACTAACAACAATGAATCTAGTTGAAAAGAAAAGAAAAAACAACTTTCTAATGTAGACAAGCAAAATATGTGCAAAATTGTCAAGAAAACAAAAAAGCTTAATTGAAAAAATCTAGTTGACAAGATACACAAGCTAATAATTAAGGAGCTCAAATTCAATGTAAATCATAACATTAAAATAGTCAAAAGTCACAATCTTCTTCAAGTCTAATAATGCATAGTAGAGCTTAAAATAACCCCTGTACAAAATTTAAACGTTTGACACCAATTTATTTTACCATAAAAGATTTATTTTGTAAAGTTTTTTTTTTTTTTGGGAGCCTATAGTCACAATCTTGTAAGGGTTTATACGGAATGTGATTATACAAGTTTAAATCACAATTCATTAGTGTCACAAAAAAAAGTGGTCACCAAGGGCATGATTATAAATGGGGTTTATTGTATTTTAAGCTAGAAAAATCATTTGTATAAAAAAACTATGCTCCTGCCAAACCATGATTTTATAAGGCAAAATTATTAATCCTCATCTTGAAAAACTGTCACTACACACACCACTCCAGATCTGCAGAGTCCCCTTTCAAATTTCAAGCATAATTTTTTCTAGAACTTTTAGAAAATTTTCATCACCCCACTTGAAAGTTATGTCTTGAGATTTTAAAATAGTGAACTTGCTGAGTTGTATCCAAATTGGCCCAAAGTGAGCCCCACTTGAAATTTCTAAAGAGTGTTGAAATGTGTTTAGGAAATTCTAAATCAACCCTACTTGCAAGTTTGAGGCGTCCAGCTCTCATTGTCTTTGTATTTTTCATTCTATGCCATGGCATTACTCTCCTGAACCTACATTGCATTAACAACACTTGTAACTCCTTTTTCTTCCCTCTTTCAATTATCTTGAAATTTAAAGTTCAAGTTTAGCTTCCTTATATCTCTCTCCTCACTATCTTCAACCCTAGGCATAGCGGAATCGAAATATGGTTGTTTGAAAGTATTATATTTTACTTATAGAGATTATGATGGAGAAGTATAGATGGATGTTTCTTGGTTTGAGACACATTATGGATTATGTGATATTCTAGAAGCTTTATTTAAGAATAATTATTTTATTTTTCAAAATCAATTTTGACTAATGTTTTTGGGAAACGTTTAGTAGCGTATTATTCAAATTTTAAAAATATTTGGCAATGATGTAAAACCATATATTAATATGTATATTTTTACTCTATCAATATTGACCAAAATTATTTCTTAATTTTTAAAATTTGGGGATTTTTAATTTCTTGAGGTTTATTTTAAACTTTATTTCTCAAGATTTAGCTACACTTTTTGTAAAGGGCTTTGCTTGCACATGAGGTGAGAGGGAGGGAAAGATATAGAGAATAACATAAGGTTCAGTGTCATGCTTAGTTTTGTTTTTGATGTAGATACTTTTGAGAATAGAAGTGGGGGATTGAAAAGTTGCAATAGAGTGTGTTAATTGGTCTATTTAATTAACACAACCATGACAATGTTGTAGAAGATGAGAAGTGTTGAATTTTGTTTTGTTAACATTTTTTTATATAATACTTTTTTTCTATATATACATATCCTAAAAATTTGAAATCAATCTAATGAATAAAAATTACCCAATTTCTTAAAAATATTTGTAACTAATAATTTTAAACAATAAAAATGCCCAACACACAATTTGAAAAGATTTGAAAATGAATATTTTTTACAAGTTTTTATATAAACCTTAGCATAATGAATTTATAAAATATTTTAGAAGGACATATTGAGAAAATTTAAGACTTTTTTTGGAATAATAAAATATAATGGCCTAAGTGGATTGGTGTGGCTCATGATTAAGTGTTTACATTTTACCAAACAATCCTTACTACTTTTATAGTTCAACCAATTTTAAGAGGTATGGTGGATTCCAAATTGTTGTTAAGACTTTCCACAATGATCATCATTGAGGTTTTAATGTCACTAGAAAATGAACCAAGCTATTATTAAAACATTACATGAATTGGTCTTTCTACATAGCAACCATAACAACCAACAAAATGTTAGCAAATTGATAGGAACAAGGTAGCAACATGTTGCACAAAATAACTTGCCTAGTTAAAGTTCATTCCATTCTTCCAAGGTGCAGCTTGTTTTGATAGTTGGAAAAAGGACCTAGGAAATAAAGGTATAGAACACAATTAAGTATTAGGGTGGAGAACAAAAGACAAGTCACTATGGCAATCTCTTCAATTCTAAATGAATACTTATTACCTTGCTAGGTTGTATTCACAGGTTCAACCCTAAGTGTTTACCACCTTCAAATGATGGAAAAATGAAATGGATTAGCTTAGGCTGGGATTTTACATTTAATGAAAATCACTAATCAACATTAAGGACAACCAAAGATTTTATCCATAAGATTTTGCTAGGTCCTACCTAGATAGAATTAAATTCAATAACTCAACCTACAAGCAAATTAAAAGCTTGTATGGCCTATTGATAGAATCAAATTCAATAATTCAACTTACAAGCAAATTAAAAGCTTGTATGGCCTATTGATAGAATTAAATTCAATAACTCAACTTACAAGAAAATTAAAAGCTTGTATGGCCTATTGACTATTGAAATGTTCACAAAAGTTAATAATTTTTTGATGGGATCAAATAGGAACATTTATACATTGTTGTAGTGTTTTTTCCTATTGTTTGTACTAGTGAATTGTAACCTATAGATGTTATCATACAACAAGCTTTGAAACATGCTTTCAAGGTCAATTTTAACAAATGGTCTACATGTTATCAAATAGCAAATCTATGATGGACAAAAGCCACACATTAATTTCAAGATGAGAAACCTTAAACCTTAAACTTGTGGGTGGATCCATTAAGCTTAGACGCAAGTGTAAGGCATGGAAGAAATAATATTAAAGGTTAGGAAAAAATTAGAATTACAAAAGCATTCATATGATTTTTTATGTATTAGCTTTGGAGGCTAATGCACTAACTCATCTTTTCACATTCACTCTAAAGATTGAAAAGATTGATGTACATCCAACAATTACAACAATCATTAAAAATTATTTACAACCTAGTTCTACTTCAATTGGAGTTGTAACATTAGGTGGATGCACAATAGCTTCAATTAGTGGAAGAACATTAGGATTAAAACAACAAGCTAGACTCAAGCAAAAAGAACTAGGTTGAAATTATATTGTAACAACAAGGTATGCAATTGGCTTTAGATATTATGTGTATTATTTTACAACCAATTTAATCATTGATTAATGACCCTTCATACTATTGTCAATTGCTTTGAGATTTTGAGTTGATGTGTGTGGGAACTTGTTTTACAAATAGATTAGCATTGCTAGCAAGAGGATGTTAGGTTTGTTTAGTATTGCATCATCTTACACCATCCATTTTACACGCTACACTTAAACACCATTCTCTAACAAATTGTTATAGGTAATGTACATAATTGATTTTCCAAACAAATTTCTATTATTCGCATCTAGAGAAACAATTGTTGAAGGTAGCAAATTTTGAATTGGCATTTGTTGGAAATATTGGGTTTTCATCATTATGGCAACATGCATGTAAATAAAAAAAGTTGGGGTGGAAAGGCTCAATTGCAAAAAGTTATGGGAGCAAATAAGACGAGTTGGTAAACAACCAAACAAATAAGGTGGGAATAAATATTAATAACAAGACAATTATGGCAATAAGCATGCAAGCAAACAACAATACTACTAGAAAAATTTGAAAATCGACTGCTAACTTTGTAACTCATTTATAGCTATAATGGACACTTGTGACTAAAAATACCTCTAGTTGTTTTAAACAAATGACATAAGACAGTTAGACACAAAAGACATGACATTTCCATGAAGTTGAAGTGCAATTAAAAACCTTATGACTAAGCCAAAAAAAATTCATTCATTGCCATGGATGATGGTTAATATGATGTGGAAACTACCCATGAAACATGTGGCAATTTGTCATGTATTCAAAAACTGTATATTATAATTTAATTAATTGTAATCTATCTTAAGTTAGGCTACTTAACATGTTCACACGTAGGTTCTAAGTTCACACATGTTATTGTTATTACAAAAGTACAGTTTTCACACTAGTAGTATCATGACCAAGACAACTATATAGTCAAAATTACTAGTCTAAAGTAATTAATAGTGTCCATTATGATTGATATCAAAATTAACAATGTTTGTTATGATTTTTAAAACTAGCATTGTAGTCAAATCAAACAACACGCTTACCCACACAGCAAGTTTGGCACCCACATGGAGTTCCTATTGTTGATTAATATGACTAATGTGATTGAAACTAGTCATGAAAACATGTGATTATAGGGTGACTATAGTGCTACTTTTTGTAATATGGCAACAAAAATAAAAAGACATATTATGTTATTACATTTTATCAAAACTACAAAAAATAAAGAGGCAACTACTACATGAGCTTGGAGCTTAAGCCTAGAGCCTAAAGTTGAAACTTGGGATGGTAAAATGTTTTTTCCCTTATACACATGCAAGTGAAACCCAAGAATTTAACCACAAAATGAATGTTGTACTAATAAACCTATAAACAAACATGGGGATGAATGGATTTTTTCATTCATTTAATGTATGGATGAAAAAAAAAACATTTAGTACAATTTTTAATAATAAAACTTCCATTAGAATTATGGATTAGTTTTTTATTTTATCGCTAAATTTTTATGGATAATTTTTTTTTCCATAATTGTAATTAACTAGAGTTTCGTGAAACACAATTTAATTATATATGATATAAAATTTGTGGAATAAATAATGTAAATTCATCATAGATGTATTTCCTAGCTTTAGTTTTAAATTTCATTTAAAATATATATATATATATATATATATATTACCATTAATATGTTAACATCCACCCCTTGATCATTATTGTTTAAAAATTAAATTAAATTCTTAAAAAATTTCAAGCAAACTGACTGAATGTCATTGACAACACTGGAACCTTCCCCCACCCCCCCTCCTTTAAAGGTGCCACAACTTCTTTCAAACCTACATATAACTATCATTGGCAACAATGGGTTTTTCTTTTCATTATTCATTAAGGATGCCATGATTTTTTTCAAATTTAACCAATGTTGTTAACAACAATTGGTTTTGAATATTTTAGACATTTTTAAATTACATGATGCCATTAGTAATGGTGGGTTTTTGGAATAAACTAAAATTCATTTTTAGGCACCTTAATTAGTTGTTTTTAAACAACCTACTATCATAGATGACAATGGGGTTTTTTTTGTAATCATTTATTTTCAAAGCATCCCAATTTTCCATGAAGTAAATATATAATGTTGTTGACAACAATTGGGCAGGGGGGTTGACATTCATTGCATGACAATATTTCTTGGATTGCTTAACATTGTTCATGAAATTGATTTTTTTAAAATAATAAATAAAATCATTTTGGTCCATCATATTTTCCCCTACTATCACAATTTCATTATCCATCATTATTAAATGACATTCAAATTTGAGATATTAATTTTTGGAGAATATGGATATATATAACTTTAAATTTATTATCTTTCAATTATGGATGAATTTCATCCAATGATTTATTTATTTAATCCAAATCATAAATAAAATTCATCCATGAAAAAATGACATTCATCCATGTGAAATCATTTATCTATGAACATATTCATCCATATAAATGAATTAAAATCACATTAAAGTTTAAGTTCAAAGTTCAAAGCTCAAAGTTCCAAGTTCAAGCTTCACATTCATACATAAGCCATCCTCCAAAAATAATTGATAGCATATTAGTGTGATTCAAGTTTTTTTTATGTTTATTGATGATAAAAAATAAAATGAAACCTATTAGTGGAGATAACAATTAAAATGAAATTCAATAGCAAAATGCAATGAAAAAATGGAATATTAATCCAAAATTGAACATTGATATATGTATTTTTACTAACTCCAATAAGTTAAAATAGTTTCAAATTAAACAAAACATCAATAACTACCTTACATCATTCACCTTAAAGGCCTAGACTAACTATCATTATTTGAGCTTTCAATAAGAACACCAATGACTCCCTTAAAGGCCCAAACTAATTAACCATCATTATTAAAACTAAAATCATATTCCTCTACCCTATCTACTCCATCATTCACCATTACATTAGGCACAACCATAGATATTGGAGTTCATAGACATACATCTACATCATTTTGTAACATGAACATATCAAACTTTGTATGGTCAATTTAAACATTATCAGTTACTTGTTTCCTACAAGGTTCCTTCCGCAAAACTATTTTCCATCCTCTTCCCTTGGGGTGACTAGAAACAAAGACTTGATCTACATGTAATGGGAAAGCAAAGGATTGGTCTAAATGGGAATTTGGGAATCAAAGTTCACAAGAGTGAAGCCATATTTATGTCATTTCATTGTCACATTATTCCCAACATAATTTTCTTTCACTCAATTACACAACAAAACAACAATGTTTAATAACCTATAGTTTAGCTCTTGTATCTTTTCCAACCATTCTACATATTCCAATTTTGGAAAATTTGGTCATTGATCATTTAGTCTTGACACACATTCCTATTCAAATGTGGTTGTAACTTGTTACACCATTGTTACATGTTGTAAATGTTCAACATTTGAGACATGAATATAATTTCCAAATGTCTATATCACATGATAAGATCAAGCTTCAAGTGTTAGTGGAATGGACATATGCACCACATTTTATTTTAGTTGCCTCTCCTTTTTTGAGAATTGCAACAATTGAACTTCTTGTCCACATTGGAAACGGAAGAAATTCTTTAAAATGATCCAAAACACAACAACCCTTGCCTAAAACCAACCTCTAGGGTAGATAAGACAACATTCCTCTCTTGATTTCATTATTGTACTTTTATTTTGTTATGGCATAGTATTTCTTGCCACAATTTGCATTGCCAACTTTTAGGGTATTGGTCTTTACAAATAATTCCATGCCAACATGTGAATTTACATTCAATGATTGGAAGTCATTTTTAAAAAAATTATGATTCTTTTGTTTCATCAAGGATAGTATCAACATATAAATTAAATATGATCATAAAGGAAACTTGAGTATGTAAGAAGTTACATGTGCCATGTTGACATCAACTCTACATTTTGTAGCACAAATGAAGGTGCCATCTCTTATAGGTTTGCAGTCATGATTTGTGCACAACCATTTCTTTCAATAGCTTCATCATTCATAGAAACATCTTGTTTTTCATCCCACACTCTTTGTTGAGTGTTTACGAAGTGCTATAAATATTATGTACAAAACCTTAGATCCTTTTCTAATGCATAGCCTTCTACCATGCTTCCTTTTGGCTTGCTTTTATTTCTTAGAAATCTTTTCAAGGCTTTGAGATAATGTTGAAGAGGGTACATCCATCAAATGTGCACTAGACCACACAATTCCAATTGCTCCACTAAATGAACCAAAAGATGTGTCATTACATCAAATTTGAAGGAGGGAATTATCATTCCAACAATACAAGTGTTAAAGCCAAATCATGTTTAAGGTCCCCCATGTTAGTGGGTTTGCAATTTTTGTACACAACTTTTTGAAAACTTGTGATAATCAAATACTGGCCATCCTAGTACAACCTTTGCCATAAGGTGTCGCATGCATAAAAACAAGACTTCTTACATCATGATGTGATAATCATGCGACTTCATCCCCTTCATTTCTTTCATCCTTTTGCCATGTAGTGAAATTGTGTTTTCAAATTGCCAAAAAATTATAAACCTTTCCTTTTCTTCATATGTTAAAACACAAATGAGGCAATAAGTTTAATCACCTTACCTGCAACATTATGTAGCCACAAATGTGGTCGTGTGCCACATTCTTTGAAGTCTTCATAAGTAGTTATTATGTCCTGTGCATCAAAGATTGTTTTCGTGACATTTTCACATTATTTTTTTTCATATTGCATCACATCCAATGTGTTGCAAAATTAAGAAGCCATGTCCAACAAGGAAGTGGAAGACTATAGTTAAACTGGAATTTCACCATTGCCATCCTAGTTTAAATCATGGCAAAATGTATGTGGGTGCAAACAAGATACAACTTTTTCATATGAATGAATTTTGGAACAATTTTTTTGCAACTTATTATGATAAATGTTTATAGTTGTCCCAATACATGACATGTTTTTTTGTTTATCATTTTTGAATAAATGTGAATTTTTGAAAGTGTCTTAATTCCTTGTAAATCCAATGTTTTGTTTATAAAAATGATAACAAAATTTTCAGTTTTTACATTTTTATGTTTATTTTTATAATGAGTTACAACTTTTCTTAGCACATCATGTGGGTATAATCATGCTAACATGTACTATAGCAATCGTAACCATTGCCTTATTTTTTGAACTTCGGATTGTAAAAATAATAATAATAATAAATTTATAAAATTTTATTTTGAATACATTATGTACATATTATAAAAATTTGGAATCAATTCAATGAGTGAAAAATACGTATAAAGAGTTTTAAGGCTTTGTAAACACTACTTAAAAGTTGCCTAAAAGCAACTTAAAAATAGTTTTGAAACTAAAAGCACAATTTGAAAATATTTCTTATGAAATATTTAGGGATTTTTTTAATATACACCTTATCAATCAATCAATCAATCAATCACACTTGGGTGCCCAAATAGCTTAGGTAAGCTGCATTGCAACACCCATCGGCCTTAGCTTGCCTCGGCTAGCCTTGGTGGCCCATGTTGTGTGGGGTTTAATATAATAGTATTAAAAAATCTTTTAAAATTTTTAATGTTTTTTCTAAGATATATTAAAAATATTCTTCAAAAAAGGCAATGGTCTAAAGGGGCATGTGTGGCTCCTAATAGCATGATTGGACCCATGTAGATTATACCTCATTTATATGTGGTAAAGGACTTTTGAAGTTCTAAAACTCTAAATCAATTTTGGAATTTTTTTAAAATTTAAAGTTCTAGAATTTCACTTTTAAAGTATGAATGTTTTTTCAATGTGGTTAATAGGTCTTTATCCTCCTTATTTTTTCCCATAAAATGTGTTTTATTATATGAATCTTTTATATTGTCCTTTGCAAAATTGATTCATATCTAACACCATAGGTGTTCACTTTTAAAGGTTCTAAATCAATTTAAAATTTTATCAAATGGATTTTTGGTTTGAATTCCTTGACATTCATATAAATGAAAAAACAACAACTTGACATGATTGGCATGGCTTTAAATTGCAAAACATAAATCTTTATCCAATTTTGACTATTTTTCTTTTGATCCAACACACTTTTTGGCTCATCGGATTGTGATTATACACATGCCCGATTCAAACTAACATGCAAAGGATTATAAATTTTTATGATTTTGAAGGCCTATGGATCATGATACACAATGCAAAATAACAAAGGATGATGAACGGATACTTAAAGGTTGAATAATTTGTCAAGTTATAGTTGCAATTCATATAATTACTAGGTGGGTAACTAGGTTAGGCAAGCTAAAGTATGTATGGTAACTAAGCCATGTATGTATGTTAAATAAATAAATAGGTAGGTAGGTGGGCTATGTAAGTTAGGAAAATAGTTAGTTAGCTAACTTAGTAAATTATGAAAGTAACTACATTAAGTGGCTGGCTTTAGAAGTAGGTAGATACTCTAGCTAGGTAGGTAGATATGCTAAAGGTAGGTACATAGGGGTATTGACAAAATCAAGTAGACCAAAAAAAGTAATCCACCCAAAATCCAATTTAAAAATGGAACAATTTTTTGATATGGGCACAAGAAAGTGGATTCAAAATATTTTGAAGTAGAAATATAAAACCATAGGGCCTTATATTTAGTTTATAGGAAGTTGGATACAAAGTTTGAACAACTTTGGTATCATAAAAATAAGTTGAAAGTAAGTTTGAAACTAACTAGGTCAAAATGGTGTTCAAACCTACTTCATATTAAAATTTTAATATATTATGATTATAACACCCACAATTTGATAATACATTTTTTAAGGCTTCACAAAGTTGATTTTTTTTTTAAATCAATATTTCATCTACATGTAGCCCATTTTGGTAAGGTTGGACATTTTGTGCAAATAGAAATATTTTTTAAAACTCTACTTAATTTATTTTCAAGATGGGATTTTTAAACATTTTAAATATAAAATGAAAGATTACCATCATGTTAATTATTTTACCCAAAAAAATTTCTACTTTCAATACATTAAAAAATTTCATGACGAGATGTAATTTTTTTGACAAGGAGTAGTGAGCCATCTATTTAACATTTCTTGCACCCATAGGCTAAGTAAATTTGGTGGACCAAATGGGTGTAATATAATGAGATATGTTGTAGTGTAAATGTGGTTCAAATGGGACACATTTAAACAATGGAATTATAAACTTAGGGACAAACGTTTTGAAGCTATTAACTTGATTTTGTATATGATGTAGGTTCATGCATAATTCATAATTTAAAAAAACTATGGACATCAAAATTGAACATTAAGGATCATATAATTGACAAATGATATATAGAAATTTCAAAATGATTCAATTTCATTGCTACTATGTTTGTTAAAAACGAAAATTTAGTGAAATAATATACCAATGAAAACAAGTTAAAAGGATTTCATAACATGTCAATTCACTAAAATAAACATTGTTGTTTGCAATTGAAAACAATTTGGTTACAAATGACTTTTTTTCTTCCAGTGATTGTATGTTATTGTTTATGGACGTTTTTTGCCATTAAAAACAATGATTTTTAATGTATCAAAAATAACATTGTATAGAAATAACTCCATTTGTGGTTTTTTTTTTGCCTAAAATGTTAAATACAAAAAATAAAGAAGTGATTTCAATTGATTTGTTACATGTGTTGGAAAATTACACCTTAACAACCCTAGATTGCCAAGGCTAGGAAGGTTGATAAGGTAGGTAGTTAAGTAGGTAGGACAATTTGTTAAGTAAACTAAGTAAGTTAAGTATGATAGCAATGATAAGTTATATAAGTAAACTAGTAAAAGTGATCATAATCATAAAATGACACAAAATGTGATACAATGCTAAAGGACTTGGTTTCCAAATGTGGAGGTGAAGGGTTCAAGTCTGAATTCTTGCAACCTATATGACCAAGCTTTGTCCTTGGTCATTGAAACTGGGGCAGCCGTCATTGAAAAAAAAGTGATACCCGCCCAACACTGGTTGTAACTCCTTGGTAGGCACTGTACACTTTGTAAAAAGAGTGCAGAATGACTTTTCAGCCTATTATTCCTGAAGTCAAAGTGGGAGGTTCA
>Ga0116228_10004821_pt1 | contig 11999 bp, 13 predicted proteins | sample S1TSphfallax_2_FD_89694 | JGI IMG/M metagenome (GOLD analysis project Ga0116228, IMG submission 89694) | Host-associated microbial communities from peat moss isolated from Minnesota, USA - S1T2_Fc - Sphagnum fallax MG | ecosystem: Host-associated > Plants > Peat moss > Unclassified | place...
AGTTAAAACTTCATTTCGAAGTCGACACAAAAGTTTGCATGGTGGACATCATCAACATGAAAGTCAACTTCATGGAGGTGGACAAGGAAACTTCAAAGGAAAAGGAAGTTGTGAAGGTCGTGATTGAAGTCATTGAGGTCAACAACCAAATAACTAATATTGTGGGAAACATGGGCACATGGCAAAAAATTGTTATCAAAGGGAGCATGATGCACAAAGTGGAAAGTTGCAACATGGGAATTATGCATCAACTAACAATCAAGGTGATGAACAATTGTTTGTGATGTAGCACATGGAAAATTCAATGATGGGAGATGTATCATATAACAATGTATGTTATGTGGATTTTGGAATTTCAAACCAAAGAAGACCTCCAACAAGATTTTGTTTCCCCATCAACTTAAAACGTTGGAAATTAACATGGCCAGCCCACTTGTGCCAAATTTTAATGTCTCTAGCTCCTTTTCCATGTGTGAATAACATGAAATTCACCTCAGGCATGTTCACATCCAAGGTGAACATTTGTCCATACCTTTCCCTTTTTGCGATCAATTTGTTTTAGTTTTTCATGTCTTCCACAAAATATCCATCAAGGTTGAATGTCACTTGTAAACCTTGTTCCACCATCTGGCCTACTAAGATTAATTTTTTTGTTATGGTTGGAACATAAAATACATCATTCAAGTACTTTGTTTGCCCATTTTACATGGATAATGACACCTTGCCAATTTGTGTGATGGGATGTGTAGTGTCATCACCAATTTCCACAAACTCTAGTGTTTTCAAATCCCTTGTGTCTCTAAACCATCGTCCATGACTCATCATGTCAAAAGTTTGTGAAGTAGGCTAATTTGGGAAGTAAGTTAGGCATCCATTCCTAGTTCAAACAACTCATGTGAATTCCAAACCTTTGGAAATGATCCACTTAGATGTGTGGAACACAAAGACAAAATCCATTGGAGGATGCAAATATTACGTGAATTTCATTAATGACCACACAAGGAAGGTGTGGGTCTATTTCATGAAACACAAAGGTGAAGCATTTCAACTTTTTTTTGAATTTCAAAACAATGGTGGAGAAGGAGAAGGGTGTGAGCATCAAATGCCCAAGGTCCAATGGAGGGCGAGAACATTTTTCAAGTGAATTTGATGAATACTTGAAGGAACATGGAATTTAAAAGAAGAACTCATGTAGTTATTCTCACAATAGAACGGGAATGAGAAGAATTTGCTAAATTACTTTTGGGCTAAAGCAGTAGCAATTGTAGTGTATATCATAAATCCAACACCCATAACAACAATTCCTTGACGCACCCCCAAGTTGCTTGATGGACATAACTACAAGTCCAAAGGTGAAAACAATGGAAGGAGAAGGAGTTAGGGCGCACTCCCTAGTTCATTGCACTTTGGGGGTAAAGGGGTGTGTTGGAACTTCAAGATGGGACTAGGAAGATTGACAAGCAAGTCAATTACTTACACGGACTTGCACAAACCAAAGGACAAGTTGGTTAGTGCGTAGCAGGAACACCTTTGGTGCACGGACGAGCCACGGGCTAACATGAACTCATAAAACTCACCGTGGCTCGAACTTGGGGGAAGCCACCACCTTCCCTTTTATAGTATATTTTGTGCCGAGCCATGGACCAACACTCAAATTTCATTTTGTCCCAGGACTCCCAGGTGTGAATCCCGAAATTCCCAAAGTTGAGACTCTTGTAACTTTGAGGCCCATAACTTTGTATGTAGACCTCTGATTGAAATGAGGTTTGAAGCAAAGTTGTAGCCTTTGTTGAGAGCTTTTCAACAATATGTTTCACACCACCTGCACGCAAGGAAATTGGGGCAATTATCAACTTTTAGTGGTCGGGGTCAAATTATCAATTTGACTTTCAGCCCTTCTTTTGGCCATAATTTGTGTTTGAAGTGTCCAAATTGGTAACGTGAGCCCATTTTAGACATCTAAGATTCAAGATCTTTTTAATGATATAAGGAACTTTCTAATCCAATGGGTTTTAACCTCTGCAATTGTTCTATGAAGTTTCAAAAGTCCATCGGGACTCCAACTCCCAAAATGGGAGCTCACTTGGGAGTGTGAAGGTTCATTCCCTCACATTCTCCTACACTCCTGGGAGCATGAAATGTGACTCCTGGGTTTCCCCTTTTGGCTCACAACTTTGCAAGCCTTTGCTTTTGTTACAAGCCCAAGGTTAAGGTTGTGACACTCTCCCCCACTAAAAGAAGAGGTCAATGTCCTCATTGACACTTAGAAATCATTTTCTCAATGCAATTGCTTTCATTTGGATCCTTGGCCATCAATTGCCAACTTCTAAGGCAAAACCTTGCCTCAAGTTAATTTAGGCGTCCCTAAGTTTCCAACATTTTCTTAGTAAGTCCTAGGGGGTCCCATAAAAAACCCTTAACCTTTGTTTTGTCAAAAGACCTAAACAAGCCTAATTAACAAAACCTTCATTTAGGAGGCAATTATTCCATCATTCCCTTTCTGAAGAATTCAAGCCAAGTCTAATCTTGACCCAAATTATTTGACATGACTCCTCTCCCAACCTTAAGCCTCAATCATAGTAATCAAACTTAACTAAAGTAGTAGCAACTATAGGCTATATTATGAATCGAACAACCACAACGATAGTTCATGGCATGATATCCGAAAAAAAATTCACATGCAAGAAACCATATGTTTCACACCTCAAAGTGTTTAGTTGCATAACATACGAACATGTTCTTAACGAGAAGAGATCAAAACTAGACCCAAAAGTTGAGATGTGTATCTTCATTAGATATTCTTTAGAACAAAAAGGCTATAGATGCTTCAATCCTTCCATTCAAAGGTTGTAAATGAATAGAGATGTTGTGTTTAATGAAATTGTTAGTTGTTACTCACCATTGAAGATAGAAGAAGATGGAGAGGCTATAAATGGTGATGTTTCATCAAATGTGGAACAACAATCACAATTAATTAGTTGACCACAAGAGTTTTCAATTAGTGGGTTTAGTAACACTCCATGGAAATGAAAATAAAAATCTTCAAACATTGTACATGGTAGTTCTCAAACATCATCTAAAAATTCTCATGTAAATGGTGAGTCAAGTGATTTAGAGAAGAATGTGTGTGAAGAATGAAAAATTTGTTCAATTACTACTCTTGAAGCTTGAATTGTCACAACTTTAGCCTTGGGCTTGTGACTAAAGCAAGGGCTTACAAAGGTGCAGGCCAAAAATGAAGCCCAGGAATCACATTTCATGCTCCTAGGAGTGTGGGAAGGTGTGAAGGAATGAACTTCCACACTCCCAAGTGAGCTCCCATTTTGGGAGTTGGAGTCTTGATGGACTCTCAAATCTTCAAAAAATGATTGTAGGGGTCAAAACCCATTGGATTGAGAATTTCTTTAGATCATCAAAAATCTTTCGAAACTTAAATGTTTAAAATGGGTTCACATTACCCATTTGGACACTTCAAACACAAGTTATGGCCAAAAGAAGGGCTGGGAGTCAAATTACCAATTTGATTCCCGACCAGTAAACGTCCATAATTGCCCCTATTTCCTTTTATGTAGGTGGTGTGCCACAAAATATTGAAAAGCTCTCAACAAGGGCTATAACTTTGCTTCAAACCTCACCTCAATCAAAGGTTTGCACACAAATTTATGGGCCTCCAAAATTATGGGAGTCCCAATTTTGGGAATTTCAGGACTCCCACTTGGGAGTCTCAAGACAAAATGACATTTGGGTGTTAGTCCCATGGCCAAGCACAAAAAATACTAAGGGGGAAGGTGGTGGCTTCTCCCAAGTTCGAGCCATGGTGAGTCTTGTGAGTTCATGTTTGCTCGTGGTTCGTCCATGCACCAAAGGTGTTTTAGTTACACACTAACCAACTTGTTATTTGGTTTGTGCAAGTCTGTGTAAGTAATTGACTTGTTTGTCAATCTTTTAGTCCCATCTTGAAGTTCCAACACTGCCTTAACTCCTTCTCTTTCCGTTATCATCACCTTTGGACTCGTAGTTGAATCCATCACAGATCTTGGGGGTGCATCATGAATGGCCAAGAAAGTTTTGAAAACACTTGACAACAAAAATGGAATATGAAGATCCACATAAATCAAATACCATGTACAAATACTCACATATGATGGCTTTGTACCTTATCATTACGCATACATGGTGAAAATTATATAAGAGGTTGAACCCACTTGTTTTGAACATGTGGTTGGAAACCCTAAGTGGGACAATGCCATGGATGAAGAGATGGCAATGTTGGATGCTAATGCTACTTGGGAATTGGTAGCTTTACCAAAGGACAAGAAAGTAATTAGGTGCAAATGGGTGTACAAAGTCAAGCACAATGTAGATGGATTTGTGAGTAGATACAAAGCAAGATGGTTGCCAAAGGTTATGGCCAAACTTATGGCATAGATTGTGAGGAAACTTATAATCCAATTGCAAAAATGACAATAGTAAAAGCAATAATTTTTATGGCAGTAGCAAAAGGATGGTCTTTACATCAAATGGATGTAAGGAATGTTTTTTTTCATGGATATTTACAAGCAGTGTACATGGAACAACCACTAGGTTATGTGGACTAAAACACATATTAATTTGGTTTGTAGGTTGAAAAGAACTTTGTACAGCTTGAAGCAAGCACCTAGAGCTTGTTTAGACAAGATAGGTTGATATCTTGTCACAATTGGATTTTAAACATCCACTGCATATTTTTCATTATATGTGAAAAAGACAGATTGCGAAATTGTAGTCATAGTCATCTATGTTGATGATTTAATTATCACAAGAGATAGTGATGGAAACATTTCTAATTTGAAACATCTTTTGAAGCAAAAGTTTGAGATGAAGGATTTGGGACAATTGCGTTATTTCCTCGGCATTAAGGTAATCCAATTCCCTAAAGGGATATGGTTACTACAAAGGTAATATGCCTTGAACAGATTGTTCGAATATGGGTTGATGGGTTGCGAACCCATTTCAATTCCCTTGGAGCAAAATGTGAAGTTAAGTGCAAATGAAAAAGATATTGTGGAGGATACAACTATGTACATATGCATAATGGGGAGTTTGATTTATGCAGTTGGAATGGTGAGTGAATTCATGCAAACACCACGAAAGCCACATTTGGATGTAGTGACGCACAAACTAAGGTAGATAAAACATACTTTGTAATGTGGAATGTTTTATGAAGCTAAAAGCCATTTATAAGTACATGGATACACAAATGTTGATTGGGTTGGCAATGTTTCAGATAGAAGATCAACCAGTGGTTTCATGTTTTCTTTTGGAAGTGGTACTATTAGTTAGAGTAGTAAGAAACAACCAATAGTTGCACTATCAAGCACATAGGCAGAATATAAAGGTGCAACAATTGTTGCATGTGAAGTAGTTTGGTTACAAAAGTTGTTTTCAAATTTGGGACAATCAATGGATGTTCTTATTGTCATTTATTGTGTTAACATCAGTAGCATAAAACTTGTTAACAACTTGATCTATCATGCTAGGACAAAACACATTGAGGTGCATTACCATTTTATTAGAGAAAAAATTCTAGCAAAAGAAATTAACCTTATTCATGTTAATATTGAAGATCAAATTGCTAACATTTTCATAGAGGCTTTAGGTACAAATAAGCTAAAGAGGTTTAGAAAAATGTTTGGTGTACTAGAAATGGATTTAAGCTTGAAGGTTGAGAATTCAAGCTCAACTAATTAGGTTTCATTAGTTAGTAAAATATGAAAGTAACCTAGTTACTTTCATAAGGTTGAATTATTTTCTTTACTCATATTAGTTTGGTTATTTGTGTTTGGTCTTTTAATTAAATACCTTGGTGTTGATGGTTTGGCTCTCTTTTCTTCATTGCACAAGTTTGTGTATTTCATGTGACAAGAACCTTGATGTTATGTTTTGTGTTGTGAACATCATATTTTAGTTTCCTTTCAATAAAGATTTATGTTTGCACTTGAGTAAATCTCCTATTTGTTAACACTATTATGAACTCATACTCCAAGAATAACAACAACCATCTTGTTATCCTTCTTCACACCTATGGTTTGTTGACCAAGTACACCAGAGCCATATGGTGTACATAAAAAACAAATTTGTTTCCCAATAAAAAAGTTTGAACTTATGCAAAGTGTCAACCATTGTTAAGGCTTTTCTTTCTATAATAGTATAATTCTATTTTGTTCTATTGAATGGTCTAAAGGCATATACTATAGGTCATAGTTATGAAATTCTTGGTGCGAGAATGTTATGGAAGCCCAAAGAAACATGAATTTTAATGAATTTTATAGATCAACCGATGAACATTTGGTAAACATTCGCCCCCGTGAATGTTTTGACAAGGTGCTTTACCACGTAAATTCGCGAATTTTAAAATGCAAAATGAAGAATGTCATTACTATGCTATAGGTTGGTCATACTTACCAATTGGGTTGTGTGCCAACATTGCACTTCCTACAAACAATGATGCATTTTTGTGCACATGAAACTCGAACTCCCAATTTGGAGGTATTTGAATTGGTGTTTCCACGTACTTTTGCTTGATCTAATCCCAAGCTTTTTTAGATTTTGTGATCCAGATAAAGGGTGTTGTTTTCTTCATCAACTTAATGATTGGTGCCATGATAAAAGGAAAGTTCTTAATGAAAAATCTATAAAACTAAACCATACCATTAAAAACTTGAATTTGTTGTGGATTGGTAGGTATTGGCATATTCATTATTGCTTGAACTTTCTTAAAGTATGGTATTTTTCCTTCCTTGGAAATCATGAACCTCAAAATCAGTCTTGAAAATACCATAAAGGCACATTTCTCTGGGTTAAAACTGATTATATATTTTTTGCATTTTTGAAAACAAAGTTTGAATTTCATCAAATGATTATCAATATCATTATAAATTATGAAGCATCCAAAAATATCTTCATGAATTGTTTTAAGTATTATTTAAAGGCTCTATTAATTGCTTTTTGGAAAATTGGTGGCCCATTTTTTACACCAAATGGCATCGCCATCTAAACAAAAGTTCCCTAATCTGTTACAAAATTTGTTTTATATCTAGTTTCAAGGGCTATAAAAATTTGATGGTATCTTAAATGTCCATCTAGAAATGAATAGGTTTCATACCCTGCTATATTGTTCAATACCTCATGAAAAAAGGCAAAGGATAAGGATTTTTTTTGTTGTCTTATTGAGCTTCCTAAAATCCACACAAATTTTCAATTTGCCATTCTTCTTAAGTATTACCATTATGGGTGATAACCATGTAACTCCTCTATTAATTGAATAGATCTAACTACTAATAGTTTGTCAATGTCTTATTTACTTGTTGCAACATAATTAGGATTCAATATATACCTTGCTTGAGGTGTCGATGGAATTGAGGTATTTAATTCAATTATGTGTTGAACTAATTTTGGAGGTATGCTTTTTAGATCTTTATAAATCTAGGCAAACACATCCTTGAACTCCTTAAGTAGCATATAAAACTCCTTAGTCTTTTGCTCAGTTAATTGTGAATTAACCTTGATGTATTATGGATTTGCCTATGTGCCAAGATTTAGCTTCACAAGCTATTGTTCTTTAGTCAAAGTCCAATTTGTTACCTAAAGATTTTGTACCTATATTTTTATTGGTGTCTCATCCACTTGAATAGCATCCTGACCATGATGGTAATAGATTTATGGATAAACCTTGTCTTCCAATGAAACATTTGGTTTGACACAAAAGTCTTCTGATTTCATTATTGAAAGCACCAATTTTATAGTTGTTTGATTTTATGTCCCTTGTTTTGGATCAAATTCCTCAGTGCTTCTAATTTCCGACATTCCAACATTCAACAACAAAATCATTTCTTTTGAAAGAATAATTGTGCCAATTGATAATAGTTCTAATTTTGTTTCAAACATCAAATCTTCCTCTTCATTTGTTAACCTTTCCATCAAGTCATAACAAACAAGTATTTGGGGCCTTCTAGTTTCTACTCCCAATTTTTTATTAATTGATATTATTCTAATTATTCCATTACCTTGAACAATAATGACATTGTTACCCTAGTCATGTGTAACCTTTGCATATATAAGCCAAGGTCTTCTTAGCAACATAGAATAGCTAAAATCTACCACACTATTTTTCAAAAACAATAAATGTGGCTATATATGGAATACCATGTATGCAAATCTTCAAATTTATGATGATTCCCAGAGGTCTGGTCATACTTTGATTTGCCATTCTGAGGTGGTATGGAGTTGGCCTTGGTTTGGGTAAACCTAACTTCATTCAAAGGTTTTCTATTGTAATGTTCACACTTGCTCTTCCATCTATCAAAACATCCACAACAACATTCTTCCCAACTTGTACTTGGATAACTACCATATGCTTATTTACTTTTATAATTGTTGTGTATAGTTCAAAATGTGTTTCAACCATTGTGGTTACACTACGCTCTAATATTTATTTAATATTTATATTTAGTAGTTTCTGCCATACTTTTAAAGATTTGGTGTTATTTTCAATAATTGATTTAACCTCAAAGTATAGGTAGTCTCTAGCATCTATTTATTGATATTTTGGAATATTTGTTCCATAGACATAACTTTGTCGATAGGATTAGTAAACAAACTTTGTGATACAATTGATTGTGTGGACACCTCAATTTTTTGCAATCTTGCCCAACTTGTATTTCATTGTGTTTTCTACTTCAAAATCAAATTTTGTAGTGGGTCTTTTGTTTGCATTTCCTATATAGTCTTGACAAAAGATTACTGTAGTATTTGTTCCTCTTCCTAGTTAGCAACAAACTTCTTCTTGATTGGCTTTTTCTCCTTCAACACTTGTTCTTTAGTAACCTTGTTCTTAGTGATGGCCATATTCACATCCACCATATGGACTGAAGGATTTGAAACCTTGGGTTCTACCATAGTTTATTTTTATGTTGGCTTCATTCCTTTACTCTTAAACATATTTTGCATATCATTATATTTAGGAAACTCTATGATCTTATATCCAATGACACCACAAATATGATAGGAATACCTCATAGGCTTCTATATTTTAATCTATTGAGTAGTAACATTAGAGATTGCAAAAACATGGTTTTCCTTTATTTTGACTTTATAAGTTTCAACATAAATGATTTGTCCTGTGACAATTTGTACAATACAATCATGTTTTCTCTAATTGTTTGAGGTTTTTGAGCTAATATTGTTTAATTACTCTGTGGTACTAATATATTGCTTATGGCCTTTACTTCAAAAATTCCTTCTTCATAAACCAAAGTTGCTTCCTTATGCTATTGCAAAGTTTCTTTCTTCATATTTATTGTTGTTACACGTAGATATGGTTGTAATCTAGATCTGAAAACAATAATTAAAAAACTATTTGTTGTTTTGTGTTTAAGACTATTGGCCAACTTCAATAATCTTTCATAATAGACTTCCGCTCTTTCATTCTTCTCTTGCTTCATGTTTTTCAATTGCAAATAAACTTGTTCATCATTCTGAATTTTCTTATATCTTTTACAAAAAACCAACTACAATTCTATAAATGTACAATTTGGGTACTCTACCAGATAATTCTTACACCAGTCGGACACAATATTTTTGAAGGTAAAACTAAATAGATTAACAATTTATGCATCATTTGTTTCACTATTTGTTCTAATGGCAACTTTAAATACTTTGACATGAGCATTTGGGTCAAAATCCTTAACATATTCAAGATAGTTCAGTGGCCAATGATAAGGTTTGTTTGGTGGTAATAATGGCATGCATGGATTCACCATTGGCAATCCAAAATATCTTGGAGGTCTTGGAGGTCATGGTGGATTTAAGTCGCCTCCTTTTGGATTTGATGGTTGATTATAAAAAAAATTATTCACCTCTTTGGGTATATCTTCATGTAAACTCACAAATTTTGTTCCCCTTGGAGTTTGTACTTTGGATCTAACACCATCAATCGTATGGACTGATGCTAATACAAATGGAGCTTCAATAATTATAATCATAGACTGGGGCATTGCCACAAAATATAATGGCACAAATCTTGGTTCCATTTTGAAATTTGATGTTCTTACATAAGTAACTCCAATATTGTTTTGATGTAACAAACTTGGTATAGAAACTACATAAATATGTACTACATCTACTACAATCTGAGCTTTCATTTCCAATATGTTTTCTTTCCAAATTTGTTATTTAAATCTATTTATAATTTTGACCCTCTCATGGTACAGATCCTCTACCTCAATTTGTCCATGATTCCCTAGTCTTGTAGGTTTCAGATCTAAATTTTGGAAATGTTTTACAAATCCTTGCCTCACACTAACTTCAATAAATGAACATTCATTAATATGATGTCCAATTTGATGGTAGTATGCGCAACATGGAGAATTTGGTCTTGGAACTTTATTCACACTGTGAATCCCTTTACTCCAATCCCTTGGAACTCCTCTAACTATGCTTTCATTCTATTGATTAAATATGGGTTCATTGTATTTTGCTTTTATAGCCATAGGACACCTTATGTGATTATTGGTTATGTTCTTAGTAAGACTATAATTTCTTGTCTAGTTACAAGTACCGATTCAACTCCTCTAGACATTATAATACCTTAAATTACAGTTTTTTGTTCAATGACATAATGAATCAAAGGTTCAAAATTTCGAGCCTTTTGTTCAAACTCTTCATTCTCCTTACCGTTTCAATAATAAAGAAGGTATATATGTACCTTAGTACTATTTTATTTATTTTTGACCAATTGAATCTCTATTCTTATTGAATTAGAACATTAAAACTTTGTTGTTGCATTAGATTTGTTGATTCCAACATCAAATGTGTTGATTGTAGCACAACTTTTTGTCAAGGTTCAGATTCCCAATTCTTTTGTCTAAACTCAACTTGTGAGTCTACATTTTCAATCTAACGTTCTTCGCTCCTAAAATTTTGCAACAAACTACTAGTGTGTTTTTATGCTTCACCAATTTGCACTTCATGAAGAATAATCAATGTTGCATGAGGCATTATGTGGCCTATAGGACTCTCTTCTATCCATAGATGTCTATGTTTGGTCTAAAAAAAAATTCTAGGCGTTTCAAACCATTGATCTACTTGATCTACATTCATATTGTTGTTAATGGCAACACCATTTTCCACTTGTTCATGTAATACAACCTAATCTAATTGTCTCTTTAGACTTCTAGTTACATTTCTATTTTCCATCCCTCCACATCTTAATTCAAACCTAAACAAACTTCTGCATTAAAACAAATCCTCACATTTAGCTATTCTACTTAAATCTACTTCCTAAACAAAAAAAGTATGATCAAGATTTGAAAAAAAATGTAGGAAATGAAATTGAAGTTCATTTATGACGGGCTCCTAAGTCCCTTGTTGAACCCACTTGAGGGTCCAACTATGTAGAGTTGTGGAAAGTTGGGACTTGAGGGTCGCTCCCGACTTCCAACACTAAAAGGGGGTAGAGGGGCGTGCTAGAAGTCCCGAGATTAGACTAAGAAGAGGGACTAGATCATCAAGCTTGAATCTGCATCCAAAACCAACCACAAGAGGGTTAGTTCACATTCAGGAACACCCTTGGGTGTTGGGACAAGCCACGGGCACTTTGACACACTTGACTCACCACGGCCCGGACTCGGGGGAAGCCACCACCTTCCCCCATATATTATTCTTTGCAGCTCCCCGCGGGAGCTACATCCGAATGGCACATTTTCCCGGGACTCCCAAGGAGGAGTCCCGAAACTGTCCCGGGTTGGAGTCCCGGGACTTTGGGAGCTCATATCTCCCGACTGTAGAGTCTTATCAAAACGAGGTCTAAACCAAAGTTGTAGCTCTCTTCAAGAGCTTTCCAACGCCATGTCGCACTCTATAATCGGATGTTGGGAAGAGGTATATTCCCGACTTTTAGTGGTCGGGAGTCAAACTGCCAGTTTGACTCCCGGCCCTTCTTTTGCCCATAACTTGGGCTG
>Ga0116228_10004823_pt1 | contig 11998 bp, 9 predicted proteins | sample S1TSphfallax_2_FD_89694 | JGI IMG/M metagenome (GOLD analysis project Ga0116228, IMG submission 89694) | Host-associated microbial communities from peat moss isolated from Minnesota, USA - S1T2_Fc - Sphagnum fallax MG | ecosystem: Host-associated > Plants > Peat moss > Unclassified | place: USA...
CCAACGAATTATTAACAAGGATTTGTTTCTTATAATCCATGCTTTGAAATACAACATATTTGATCCGTTCTGGTTATTCATAAAATTTAAAACATGCATACATACACATGCACACCATCATTAGTGGTTGTGTATGTAGACATAATAATGTTTGAACAACCATATGATGTTGCACCAACAACAATTCCAAATGTATTTGGAACAACACTAAATTGTGCTCCTTGAAGGTGTAATTTTGTGAATCCACAAAATTCACAACATGTCATATCTTTGATGAATGAAGATGTACATTTACTCCAATTTGAATGCAATGCTCCAATTTCAATCCATGACCTATCAAAAGGTTTGAAAACCTCTTTTTGTTTACTTATATAGTTTTTTCATTGATGTTTTTGTTTCTTTTTTAATTTCATTGTTGATTTCTAAAAATGACTTGGATCACATTATATATGATGATACCACCAACTGCGCAATCCAAATAAATAACATGTTAGATTATATTCCTAAAATTATTTAAAACAAGCAATAAAACAATGCAAAAGTAAAAGTATTTTGCAATTGTGCATACTTATATTTTATGAATAATCATAATCCATAATCACTAAAATATCCAGATTCCATACAAGTGGTTTTATTAATGATATGTATAATTATGGGCCATATAATTACTTGGAAAATATTTTAATTAATCCATATTAAATACGATTAATCATTTTTGTTGAATTAAAAATTATTTACAAAAACATTTCATTTAAAAAATTTTGTATGAAATATTACATATAACATTCATTATGAATCATTTGATATTTTTACTAGTATCAAATGCTACACATTATTCAATTGCAACTATTATTATTATCCATAACACCTTTTTCCAAAAAGAAATTAAATTTCATCAAAGCCAAATATATGTTTTGCATGTAATCTTTCAATATGATTTCTTCCATCTTTTTTTTGTTGTAATATATAATCCTTTGAAAATTATATTAAAATAAAATTCAATTCCAAATTCTTTACTTCACATTTGAAATTATTTAAAATTCATTTTTAAACGCTCATTCAATTGTTTTATATTTTTATTGAAATATGCGTATATCATGATTACTAAATCAAAATACAACATTGCATTATTTTATTAATTATCAACTCTTATTTAACATGTGAAATTATTCAAAAATTACACTGAAATATTTTATTTTACTATTGATGTTTATGTTTCATTTAAATATTCAATTTCATAAGATTATCTTGATTTTATACAAAGATTCAATGTTGTTTTTTTTTAAGATGTGAAAAATCTTACTTTCAAATGTCAATTGGAATTTTATTATTACAATTATAATGATTTTCCATAAAACATTTTCCCAAATACTTTCAAACATCATCAAAGCCTAAATGTATATTTTGCACGTATTCATTCAATATAATTACTTTCATGTTTTTGTGGTATGATATTTAATGTTTTGATAGTCATAGATTTTTTTTTGTCATTAGTTACAAATTCTTTATTTCAGATTTGGAAATGTTTAGATTTCATGTCCATAGTAAAACAATCATTCAATTGTTTTATAATGTAATTGAGATTATGCATATTTCAAGAATATTAAACCAACAAAGCACATTACATCATTTTATCAATTATTAGTTAGCTTTTAAAAATCTATAAAATTATTTGAAAAATTACATAAGCTTTTATTGTATCATTAAATTTCATCACTTTTGAAATAGATAAATTCAATCATCATCTTTAATAAATTTCATGTGTAAGGTTTACAAATATTCACATTGAGGAAAAGTAGATTGGTGATATAAATTGCACACAGTGCATATTAATTTCAATGTTACATTCTAGAATTTTCAAACTTACACATTTAATTTGAATATATATATATAAACTTATGATGTTTTGTTAATTGATTTCATGTTCAAAGTTTAAGTAAATTTTGTATTATATTTTTAGGTTTTCATGAAATTTTGTTATATTGAAAATAAAAATGCCATAAATTTTACAATACAAATTCCAAGTACATATGTGAAAATTTTGTTCATGCAACTGCATAAAAAGCGTTATAAAATAATTATTTTCCCAAAAATTTATTAATAATATTTAAAAATATTTGAAGATGAAATTATCTGAAATTTACACTCGAATATTTTATTTTACTTTTAATGTTTATGTTTTGTTTACATTTTCAATTTTATAAACACTTTTTATTTTATTGAAAAAATCAATGTTGTGAAAATTTTAAAATTTTAATTTTCAAATGCCAATTGTAATTTTACTGTTTTCAACCTTTTTTCGGGGGGATATTTAATTATATTATTTAGTATCAATTATTACATGACATTCTTTAATATATTACAATCATAATGATTTTCCTTACACCTTTTGTTATATAATTTCAAACTTCATGAAAACCTAAAAATATATTTTGCATGTATTGATTCAATATAATTATTTTCATGTTTTTGTGTTATGATATTTAATGTTTTGAAAATCATAGATTGTTTTTTGGTCATTAATTACAAATTCTTTACTTGATATTTGAAAGTGTTTAAAATTCATGTCCGTAATAAAACATTATTCCATTGTTTTGTATTGTTATTCAAATTATGCACATTTCAAGATTATTAAACCAACCTAAAAGATTAAAATCATTCTATCAATTATTGGTTAAATTTTTTAAATGTATGAAATTATTTAAAAATTACATAGCCTTATATAATGGTCATTAATTTTCATCACTTTTCGAAAAGATACATTAAATTCTCATCTTTTGTAAATTTCATTTGCAGGGTTAAAAAATATTAAAATTCATTTTGAGTTTATTACATTAAAATTATATCATATCAATTTGTTTTCATACATTATTTTTGTAGTACCAATTTAAATTTTTTTTTTGGATTTACAAGATTGACTATTTATTTAAAATATGCTATGTAATAGGTGAAATGAATGTATCATTTATAATGACTAATAATAAATGAACATTTACCACACTTGTCAAATTAAATTATAGGGCAAAAATCAAAGGAGGAATTGTTTTACTATTTGGAATATCTTCGGACATTTGAATCTTGGAAACATATTTGGATTTCATAAGTACTAGGAGTACATAATATATTAGGAACTCTGTGTGAACACATAACATGGAAGAACTTCTTGTGAACTTAATGGAAAGATATTTAAAACATAAAAATATAATTCTAATTGCACTTTTGATAAATGTAGACACAACATACTTCTATCTACTAAACATATATTGTTTTGAATTAATGTGAACTTAAATTAGTCATATAATAAGCAATGAATATCAATTTTTTTTGTTGTAACTAAAAAAATTCTAATATTGTCATTTAACAACATGTATGCCTTTTGGCAAATTTTTTGATTGTTATGTATTGTTCTAGTTAATATGCTTGCATTTTGATATTTTGAAAGACTTTGAATTGGATAGCTATTTTTTAAATTATTAAATGTCAAGATGCACACATTTATACCCAATCATGTATATGTAATTGATACTTTGATGTAACTTTTATTAGATTTTTTGAATATTGAAGTCATAGATTTAACCTTAAAGAATGACTTATAATATTTGTGCATATTTATATAAAAATATATGGTACTACATGTATTTGGTATATTTGCATGAATATATATTTTTGAATTGCCAAAAGAATGGAACTCAACTTGGGATTTGAACCCATGAAAAATGCACCCAATTTGCACATCAACTTGAAAGGAAATTGGTGATAGCAATCATGTGAATTGCACACAATGCATATTAGTTTCAATATTACATTCTAGTATTTTCAAACTTGCACATTTAATTTGAAGATATATATATCAATCAATTTTGTCATTATCTATTGTGATGTATATATATTTCTTTTTATTGATTTTATGTTCATAATTCAAACACATGCGCAACAATTTGAGAATATATGTAAACCCTACAAAATAATTTGTTTTATATTAATAATGATGATGCCATAAATTGTACAATGCAAATTCCAAGTACATATAGGAAATTTTTCTTCATGGAATTCAATAAAAAATGTTATAATTCAAACTTGCACATTCGATTTGATTTTGTCATTTTCTATTTTGATGTTTATATTTATATTTATATTGATTTTATTTTCAGAGTTCAAATGCATGTGCATCATTTGAAAATATATGTAAACCCTACAAAATAATTTGCTTTATATTAATAATGATGATGCCATAAATTGTACAATGGAAATTCCAAGTACATATAAGAAAATTTTGTCCATGGAATTCAAGAAAAAATGTTATGATTCAAACTTGCACATTCAATTTGATTTTGTCATTTTCTATTTTGATGTTTATATTTATATTTATATTGATTTTATTTTCAGAGTTCAAATGCATGTGCAGCAATTTAAAAATATACGTAAACCTTAAAAAAATAATTTGCTTATATTAATAATGATGATGCCATAAATTGTACATTCAATTTTTCAAGTACATATTGAAAATTTGTGTTGACACAATGCAATAAAAATTTATAATTTATAATTAATTTTATTATATATATATATATATATATATATATATATAAATGTTATGATGTTTTATAAATTGATTGTCATATTTTATTTTGATATTTATATTGGTATTTATATTTCTTTTATGTCCAAAATTCAAACATATGTGCTACAGCTTGAAAAAATATGTAAACCCTAAAAATAACTTGTGTTATATCGAAAATGATGATGCCATAAATTGTACAATGCAAATTCCAAATACAAATTAGAAAATTATGCTCACACAATTCTATAAAAAAGTTGCAAAATTATTATTTTTCCAAAGACTTATTGATAATATTTTAATATATTTGAAGATGTATAATAATGATGCATATTAAATTTCATACACGTAAAGTTTTTTCTTTCCATCAATTTGAATTTTTTACTATCTGTATTTTGAAATTTGAATTATTTAATTACTGAAAATTATAATATATTTACATTATAATTTATAAATTCTTACATTTCCAACGTAAAATAAATTTTAAATGACATAAATTATAGTTGTTATCAATGTCACATTTTTTTTATACATGTCTCAAATAAGAAAATTTCATCCCAAAAGTATACATATAATTTAAATCAAATTTTAATTTATTATATTAAGGTTTAAAATGTCTATGTTTAGAATTTTTGTACATGACAAATTTATTATTGTCATTATCAATCCCAAACCTTTATTATACATACATGAAATAATCAAAATTTGTGCTTGAAATATACATATAATTTACATCATTTAAAAATTTATTATGGTAAGTTATATTCCTTGCATTTATTCCTTGTCATTCAATGTTGTAGTATAATTTTTTTGATTTATGAATTTTATTTCCAAAGGTTTAATATGAAGTTATTATTTTAGCTACAAATGTATTAAAAATTTAAATGTTCAATGGTATTGCAATTTTGTATAATAATTCAAGTTTTTTTCAAACCTTTTCAAACCCAGAATTTTTTTATTTATTTCATATAAAATATATAATGTTTTTGTAAAAAGGACTTTTGCCTGATTTCCTGTTTTGGTCCATTTTTCTTCTCTCTTTTTCAAGTCTGGTGTTATGAAAAATGTGGTAGAATTTTTTTTTAAAAATTCAAAAATTAGTTACTTTTTTACTATAAAAAAAAGCACAATACGAAAGGAATTTTTAATAAACATCAATGAAACTTACCCATACATGAAAAAGAAAGCCATATATCCACCCACCAATAACGTAACCTTAATTGTGCTTAAAAAATCTTCCATTTTTCACTCTATAGTTTCCAGAATCTACTCTTAGATGATAGGCTTCCCTCCAATAGCCAACTACCACTATGAACCAATGAAATGCAATTATTATTCCCACCCATTAATAATATGATTTCAAATGAAGTCCAAACATATTCAAGAATTCACTCTAAGGTTTCTAGAATCTGTTATTAGCTAACATGTTTTTTTTCAAGGGGCATCTATTTGATATGTGGTTTTATCAAGTGATTATGGTTGCATAAATTTTTTGAATGATTACCATGGTAGGCAATTAAAAGAAGCGCCTAGGCATGGTTCCAATAACAACCATTGTAGTTGTTGTAGGTACCATCTAATTCAAAGATGGAATAATATTCCAATATTTTTCTTCAAATTTCCTGATGGTATATTGTTTGGAAAAATAAGTACACAAAACCTCATCATAGGAATAAGCTGGATAAGACTGCTATAAACTCCCAATTGATCAAATGACTTGAATCAAAACTTGGATTTGTTCAAAAAACGGTGACTGACAAACCCACAAGATTTGATAAATAATAATTATCATACACACAAGGAAAGCACTTGAAAATTTATCTAGAAAAAAGGACAAAAGACAAAACAAGTGGGTAGGGTCCACAATTTTTTTATAAAAACAATCAAGGCATTGAAGCTACTCTTGCCCAGTTATCGGGAAATTGTTTTTTAATAAATATGTTGGGTATTATTAAAAGACACACTGACAGGCTATTGCAACCTACATGCCAGTTCTCACTACCAACAATATTTATTTTGGGAAAAAAAAAAGGGTGAGCTAGAGTTGCACAAGAAGTCCAAGCTTGCTGGACCATATAATTCATAGGGCTTTTGTGAAAATCCCCTCCGATCTCATTTGTACCATTGAATCCTTCAGAGACATGTATGTGGACATCAGCTGCAGGAAACGTCCAGGTGCTGAGGAAGACTTATGTATGCCAGTGATTTTGCAGTTGCTGCTGGCTTGTTTATCCTTCCCCCCCATGTAGTAGCCTAAGTAGTATTCAGTTTTCTGGGCAGCTTGGTCTACAACGTTAGAGAACTACAGTCTGTTAAGATCCTGTAAATAGTCCAACTGTTCCGAATTAGTACTGTTCTTTTTTCCAAGTCTCATACTGTGACTAGCAATCATTCAGTGTGTTAAAGTTGCTGGAAACAACAGGCTATCTGAAATTTTCGAAGTCCTCACCTATTCTTAATAGCTAATGAACTAGGTAATATTGTAAAGGGAAAGTATAATATCATCATCCGCTCTGTCTGTGTCGACTCTCTCTGGTGACCCAAGGTGACAATGTTTAGGTTAGTGCTGCTGCAGGAGCAGTGCTACTCTACTTGAGAGAGAGACCGACGTAGTCAGTCAATAAAAAACGAAGTTAGGCCTACCTCCACTCCAGGTCCCAGAAGGGACCAACTAGTTTGCTGCAAGAAGCCTAGTTTTTTTTCTATGCGTGTGTTTATCTGTGTGTTTGTTGCCATCAACATTGCTCAACAATCAAAAGGGCCTGAACTTTCCTATCTTTTTATGTTCATTTCTATGTGGTTATTGTCTTGTTTTTTATGTTGATCACTCATGGATCACCATGCGAATGTTCTGTCCCCCATCATCATGTCATTGTGGATGTTGTTGTCTCTTAGGTATGAAGGCCTGTTATGCAAAGGTCAACAACATTCAAGAGGGCCCAAACTTGATAATAGTCAAAAACACCGAATTTCCACAATAGTTAATAAGGCTTTAATGAACTTCTCATTTTTTTCTACCACCTTAGACCTCCATCACCAAATTCCTTTTAGTGCACACTTTCTTTCTTGTTTGTTGCCATTACCTTGCTTTGTCATAATCCTCTTGAATGCACCTTTGATTTTCGCTATCACCTTAAACCTCCTATGCTAAAACCTTTTAGAACGCACCCTCCATTTCCACTTTGTCACCTTAAACTTCATGTCGTAGAATCTTCAAGAATGCATCCTTCATTTCCATTTTGTGACCTTAACCTCTTCTACCAGTCCTCTAAAGTGCACCCTGCATTTCCACTTTATCACCTTAAACCTTTTCTACCATAGTCCTTAAGAGTCCACTTTCCATTACCATTCTATCACTCTAAACCTCTTCTACCAAAATCCTTTTGAGTGCACCTTCCATTTGCTTTTTATCACCTTAAACCTCTTTTATCAAAGTCCTCTTGAATGCACCTTTTTTTTTTTTTTTTGCCACCCTAAGTTTCCATTGCTGCCCAATTTCATTTCATTTTATCATAATCTCTCCCAATTTTACAGAAATTTATTTCCCTTTGCATTTATTTTTAAAACCCTAAACCCATTACCACCTACAAACAATCTTCTTTCCTTTACCTCTATTATTTTTATTCATTGCCATCTATAAACAATTTGACTCCTATTTTTTTTGTTTCTCCTCTTCTAGATGCACCCTAAACCCATCATGATCATAGTCTAAAACCATAAACCTTAAGCCCTAGACCCTTACCCCTTCTTTTATTATTGTTGAAAAGAAAGTTGCAACCTAATTGGGACATGTTTAGTAAACCACATCCTTGCCATTCTTTGTTGTTCAACAGATCTTTGTTGTGCATATGTATTCCTAAGTTAAACCCTTTATAGCCTAGAGGATGGGCTCAAAATCCTGCTCTGAAATTGTTTTGGAAGCATTCACTAGTAGCTTTAATTGTAGTAATAGACCATGCTTGATTAAACTTGGTTCTTTGCTCCTTTTCAATGATCCTTTGAGTTGCTTGCTTAGTTGGGATAAATGTATCTTGAAACCTTTTTGATTTTTTTTCTTCCCCTACTTTTATTTTGAGTTCCTTAACTTTGTCCATAACCTCTTTGTCCATTGTTTTTTGCTTGAACACTACCAAGTATTAGTCAAATGTCATGACATGTGAATTAGAGCAATCTACTAGAGGTTCTTTCCCAAGAGTCCTCTTTGTTGATAGTCTGCTAATGCAAGAACTTGTTGGGTTTGGTATGACACATTTAAATCATTTAATTCAAGATAAAAGTCTTTTAAATTCACAACTAATTTAGGGTTGGTTGCTAGGGTGGTAGGGCTGCATAACATTTCTACATAATAATGAGGTGTGGGTGAAAAAGGGCATTCAACTCTCATGGGAGTTACTATAACTATTCTTTCAAAGTTTTTGCGATATTTAGTAACTTTGTGGGAGTTTTAGCTTCATCCTCACTATTGTTGGTTTGCATTGTTGTATTTAAATGGTTTGAATTTCCAAGATCCTTTTCCTCTACTATAATGAAAACCTCATTTGGACCAAAGTTTATGGCCGTGGCCATAGAATTCAATGACCGAATTTCACAAACCTTAAACCCAAATTTGATGTTTTCATTTTTCAAAGATTGTTGCAAAGCTTCATCCACCCATTTTGCCAAGATGATTATGTTTGGTTGCAAAAGATTGTTTTTTGCCATGGTAGCATTTCATTTATTTTTTAATGCAATTTTAAATGGTTTGAAACATGTCACATCCAAAGGTTGGAGCATATGTTAACTGTGAAAATGTAAGGTGACCAAGTGTTTTTATCGTGACATGTGATCCATGGCCATCCATAATCAAGAGGTGATGATTTTGTTGAAAAATCCCCTTTAGTACAAATTTACAAAAAAAAAGTAAGCCATTTGTTGAAAAGGTATGTAATCATCTAAGCTTTCTTTTGCATGACCATGCATTACCCTAGTTTGCATAACTTTATATAATCTTTTCTCATTCATGAACCTTTTGAAGATGTAAATGACAGGTAATGTTGCACTTGTGGACCTTTTAGTCCTAAAAACCTTTAATCCTTCTGCAAAACATATATTGATTTTTGGACAACATTTTTTAAACTAGTACCACCAGCTACTTCTCGGAACACCATTTCAAAAAGGTGTGGGTCTAGTTAGTGTAATTTTAGTTACCTTCAATTTTAGTTGTTACAAGGTGACAAATAAACCAACTTTTTGTATCTTCAAAACTCAACTAACTATTGTTCCATCTTGTAATTCTGTTAACACACCTTGAGGGCCCACTTTCCTACTTCTAGTTCTCCCATTGAGGTGATCTAAGAGTGAGGCAAAAAGGATGTTTTCATATTTGTTAGCTTTTCTCAAAGAGGTGTGTCCACTTTCAATTATGTCCATGGCATCTTCTAGTTGTTGGTTTGTCCATTTGCTTTTACTTATTGTAATAGGCAATCTTTTTTTTTTCTTGAGTCAAAATGGGGCCATTGATCTTGTGTTGTTGATATGGTTAATGTGGTAGGTTGAAATTGTTGTTAGTCTTGTGTTCTTGGGGTATCAAGTTGGGGTTCCTAGTTTTCTTGATTTTCATAACTTTGATTTAAAACCCCACTTTGACATTTTTTTTGGCACATTGAGATGTGCTAATGAGCAATTTGTAAGCAATCCACCTTGCATATGTCATGGTATGAATTGTTGGGCCTCCTTTCCCATTGGTGTTCTCATTTCAACCCTATTCCTCCTAGGCCCAACCTCTAAGCATTTAGGAGTGTCCTATCAAGTCTTATTAAAAGTACAAACCAAGATTTTTTGTATGATGACCAAGAGATTAGAAGTGTGTCGATTTGGATAATGATTAAGTGCACATCATTCCACTTCCTTATGAGAAACAAACAGTTCATAACATTCAACAAAGTCTTTTCAATTTAATGTCACATATGTTGTTGATTTGCATGTAGTGGGAATGTATTTTAAAGTGCGTCTTGATGGAAGAGAGAGAAACTTACAACTTGTGCTACTTCTAGAATGTGATGAAAATTATAAGTCTATTGATTGGTGAACCCAATGATAAGATAAATATTATGAGTATTTGTTTGTGTATTCCTACACCAATTATGGTATGGCACTTATATATGCTTTCTTTGGCACTATTTTTAAATCTTGCACCTCAAATTATACTTCTTGTTTGATCCCAAATGTAATAAGATCTTCTAACTTCTCCTTAGTATTAATTTCAACACAAATTGTCTCTTTTGCCTCCTTGCTTAGCTCAAACACAATAGGGACTATACCATTTACTTCTTTTTTGACCTCAATTGTAACCAAATCTAAGTATATTTTCTTATTGATCTCACCATGTAGTCATTCTAAGAATGATCGAAACTCTCGCAATGAACTTGTTGCTAGATCTAATGTATTTATAATTAGAAGTTCTTACTATAGGAATTCCAAGCTAAGATTTTATTTTTGGTGGGAAAAATGGATTCATATGAAATGTGGTGGGAAAATCTTACATTTATTTCTTTGGTTCTTGTTCCTTGGTATCCAAAACTAGCTCTTAATGGGTTGACCAAATTGTTTGTGATTTTGGTATCTAGCCCAAATTTGGGCAATTTATAGAGGAATAATTAGACAAAGGTTCAATTTTATGTTTTTGGATGTTGTTTTCTATGCACAAAATGTTTCATTTCGAAGCACTTGATTACAATTTTATGTGCTCAAAGCCTCAAATTTGTAATCATCTCCTTGTTGTTTAATGTAACCTTGGACCGTCATTACTAATCAAGAAGTTGTACAAATTTGATGAGAAATTGATGGGCTCATAAAATTTTCACAATAAAGGGTGGTTGTCCTGCACTTTATTACTGAACATTAAATTCCCCTAAATTCATCAAACGATTTAAAATTTCCATGCAATTCATTTATGGGTGAACGATCGGTCATAAATGGACTTTTGATTAGTCATCACTAGAAAACAAAACAAAAAGCAATATGTTACATGATTAAATCCCTGATCGGTGATGGTCTGCCGATCGGTAATGGGTTGTTCTACCCTACTTGGATTAAGGTATGTTCACATAGCCGGTATAATGTCACTGAAGCACTAGGTCATTACTAGCACTTACCTTATTGGCCATGCATGAACCAACGCCCACCAACACTAATTGGCAGTTTTGTCCACATGATGGTTGGGATTTCTCATTTTGTGGTTGAATGTGTGTTGACCACTGTTCACTTTTTTAATGCTGACCATTTCCTTGGTTTAGTTTAGTTTTTTTTCCAACTTTAACCTCACCGGCCTAGCTACATAATACCCACCTTCTTGCCCCCCCCCCCCCCCCCCCCCCCCCCCCCCCCCCCCCCCCCCCTCCTCCCCCCCCCCCCCCCCCCCCCCCCCCCCCCCCCCCCCCCCCCCCCCCCCCCCCTCCCCCC
>Ga0116228_10004825_pt1 | contig 11995 bp, 7 predicted proteins | sample S1TSphfallax_2_FD_89694 | JGI IMG/M metagenome (GOLD analysis project Ga0116228, IMG submission 89694) | Host-associated microbial communities from peat moss isolated from Minnesota, USA - S1T2_Fc - Sphagnum fallax MG | ecosystem: Host-associated > Plants > Peat moss > Unclassified | place: USA...
AACTTTGAATTCCAAGCATTGTCACCTAGGAATGGTGATGGCATTTCATAGCTTCTAACTTTGGTCAAGTCAAGAATGTTGCATCTATGGGGAAGTCAAAAGGCAAATGTATGAATGATAGAAAGTTCAAACAAATTGAGAAGGTTGTTTGGGAGACCTCAAAATGCATCTTAAATTCTTTGGAAGCTGAAAATGTCAATCTTGATTTAAAGTTTTTCTAAACACCTCCTAAGACTCCACCGTAACCTATTTTTGCAGAGCTTGAATCATGTATGAATGAAGATTATGGCAGGAGGCACTTAAAGATTTTGTTGGATGTTCATGAAACTATTGTAACTCAAGTTGTGATTACTAGATGTGCTTGCAAATGTCCCCTAAAAATACAAGGAAGTCACTTGAAAAAACATTATGCACCCAAATGCTTTCTATTAATGTTGGTGGTTGTGAAGGATTAAAGGTAAGTATCAAAATAACTTTGCCTCATGTATTGATTTAATTTTGACATCATGATTTACTCTTTGTTTTTGGTTCCATTTAGGGTTATATATTTCAAGCTCATTTCATATTTCCATTCAGAAATCAAGTTTTGATCATTATTTCATTGATCTTCATTGTAGGTTGGTAGTTGTACCTAACATGATTCATCACACAAAAAAATTAGCTTTATGTGGTTGAGGACCACAAATGAGGCGGAGGTGAGTGGTGAAGACAATGAACATGATGATCAAGAAGGGATAGATCAAGGAGGAAAAACAATAAAAGAAGATTGGGAAGGGGCAAAAAGTAGACCAGATCAAGGAGGGGGAGCTTATCAAACTTGGTATGTAGTGAAACAAAAGGTAGACAATTGAAAACGAGTGAAGAGATTTCAAATGCACAAAGCGGCAACAGCCTTAATAGAAGCAAAAGTTCCAAATGTAGAGCCTTTGGACTTTGTAAAGGTTCCTACTTCCAAAACTCTTATTTGTAACAAAACCCAATTCCAAAAAATCATTGTAAATGTGTCTAAGAAGATCGATTTGTTTATAGTTGAGCATATCAAAGATTTTGACTCTAATGCCCAACGCATCATGCTTGAGAAATTTCTTTCCCATTCATTATTTAATGGTATGGTTCCTAATTATCTTAAGCATTTAAAATGTTAAGTGAAACCATGAGAAATTGTCAAACATGAAGGTGAGAATTACAAAGCACTTAACAAGTGTAAGGAAGTTTGATTTAGTTGTTAAAGAGATTGTGTGTATGCTAGCATCGGGTTCATCCAATCGTAGCAGTAGGGGTGTTGCAAGAATTTTGGGCGTGGATAAATGTAACATTTGAAAGGCCTTGGGGAGACGAATACATTTGGACACCATGAACCTATGTTTTTTAGATTACAAGGAAGCAAGCTTAACATTCAAATGCTCTACCTCAATCCTTGAAGGATTTGGTAATACAATTTTGGACAAACTAGACCACAATTTCACCCAATCGTAAAGACGTTGTGAGATGTTACATTCATGTCAAGGTGTACGAGGAGCATGCGGCCCACTACCTCCAAATTTCACAACTAACTCCTCCATTACCTCAAAGTTGTATGTGATTGCTTTCTCATTCTTCAGTCATTTTAGCAATTTTAATTTTGTGTAATCTTCAAATTTTTTACTTGTAAAAGTTGTAGTACTCCTTATTGCAATTTGCTGATAGAGCTTTAATAGTTGTTGTAGCTTGCTGACAAAGTTGTAATATTTGCTGCAACTTATAGATCTAGTTGTAGTTCAAGAAAATTATAGGAAATTATCCTTGGTATTTTTTCCATATAATTTTTCATGTTGTTTTTCTTAACTAAGTGCTAAGTGCTTAAATGCATGATTTGAATGTTGAATGTTAAGTTGTTATGTTGTTAAATGTTGAGTGCTATGTTGTTATTTTGTTGGGTGTTGAGTGTTAAGTTACTAAGTGGTGAATTTAAGTTGGTAAATTCTTGTAAGTTTAGTGTTAAGATGCTGAGGTGTTAATTTTATGAATGGTGAATGCTAAGGTGCTAAGTTGTTATGTACTGAATGTTAAGGTGCTAAGGTGCTAAGTTGTTATGTACTAAATGTTAAGGTGTTATTTATTGAGTGCTAAGGTGTTATAGTACTTGTTGACTACTTTTGTTCATTTCTTGAGTTGTTGAATGGTGGGTGATAAGTGTTATTTAGTGGTTAATTCATAAGCAAATCATCACATAAGCAACCCAACACCAACTTGTGGTTTTATTTTGTCATAGGAGATCCATTGTTCCCACTTGGTGTTGAAGTAGTGGTTGGATGTTTAAGTAATGTTCAAATGCTAGTTGGGTGCTATAACATTGTGAAGTTTCAAAGCACCAATGCTTTTAATTTGGTGATTTTTCTTGATTCATAAGTTGGCAATTTGTTTAGCAAAGTGCTTGTGCATCAAATCACAAAGTAAGATGGATTTTTGCAAATTTTGGGTACTTAATTTAGATCATTCTATAATTTCATCCATTTCAATATTATCCAATATTTTGCATGTACATATTTCAAACTCCTGAATTTCTCACCTTTAACCTAATTGTAATTCCTCTTTTATCAAGTTCTTTTAGTTCATCAGACTTAGGTGGAATTAGAAATAAAAATTGAGCTTGATTAATGTTTCTATTGGAAATTATTGTTGTTGACAAACAAGTGATGAAATTATCTACCATGATTCAAAGATTTCAAATTAAGGGGATCTTTTCAAATGTTCAATATGTATGTCATTATGTATTACGCAAAATATAATTGTTTTTGGTGGATTTTGAAACTCTTGATTTTTTGCCTTTTCAACCCATCTTTCCCTATCTACATATATATTACAATTCCTTTCCAATGTTTCCTATAATGGTTGTGACTATAGGTCTAGAGGAAGAACTTGAGCTTTTTGTACCTCCTTTTCAAAATTTTATTGATGGTTTGATAGGTTATCTATAACATCCATGAGAGTGCTAAAGTTTGGGATTGTAACAAATGGGCATTGAAACTTTGTGTAGTGGAGGAGGAGGCTTAAAATTAAATTGAAGTGATGTTCAATTTTGTAGTGTGTAATACCCAATTGTCTCCATGAATATTTCAAGTTGATGTTGGGTTTTTCGTTGTTTAGAAGACAATCCATCTTTCTTTATCTGCCTATTTTTCCTGGACATTCATTTTCAAGATTTCTTAGATAGTGCTTGAGATTATAAGAGCCAAAAACTTACTTGCTTCACTTGTCTTTTCAGTGTTTTGTTGAACTAATAGTTTATTTGTTGAAGTTCAAGATTGCACAATAGATGAACATTGAAATTATTTATAATGGAGGAGGCTTGTCCATTTAAAAGGTGATGTTGATCAATATTTCATTATGTGGTCATGTGTAGTAACTGAACCACTTCCAAAAATAGTTCAAATTCTTTTATTTATGTTGCATAGACCCATTTCTTTATCTATTTTCCAACTTCCTTTTCTAATATCTTTTAGTCTTATAGAGTTTCTTTTTAATATTTCATGGATTGAGTGCATGAGTTTGTAGGTCTAGACTCAATTACTTACTAATCTTTGAAATTCTTTTATTTACGTTGCTTAAACCCATTTTTTTTGTTCCAACTTCCTTTTCTGATCTCTTTTAATTTTTTGAACATTTACTTTTCAAACTTTCATGGATTGAGTGCATGAGTGTGTAGGTCCAAACTTAGTTACATGCCAATCTTTGAAAGTCTCTAATTTATGTTGCTTAAACCCATTTTTTTCTATTCTAGTTTCCTTCTATAATTTTTATCAGTTTTCTAACCATTTACTTTTTAATCCTTCATGAATTAAATGCATGAGTCTATAGGTCTAAAGTTTTACGTAAGTCCAAATTTTGACTTAATTCCATGGACTAAGTGCCTAAGTTTGTAGGTTTAGGCTCAATTACTTATCAAGCTTTCAAAGTTTATGATTTATGTCACTTAGACCCATGACCTCTTTTAGTCTTACATAGTTGATTTTTAATCTTTCATTTACTAAGTGAATGAGTATGTAGGTCTAAAGTTTGTAATTCTCGGTTTTTATAATCTTTCATGGACTAAATGCCTAAATTTGTAGGTCCAAATTAGTTACTTGTCAATCTGTCAAAGTCTTTCATTTATATTGCTTAGATGGTCCATAATCTCTCTATCTATGTTCCAATTTCCTTCTTTGATCTCTCTTAATATTTCATAGTTACTTTTTAATCTTTCATAGACTAAGTCAATGAGTCTATAGGTCGAGAGTCCACAAGACTAGGTTTTGACTTAATTCTATGGATTGCTCTTGCTTAAGTTTGTAGGTCTTGATTCAGTTATTTCTCAATTTTTAAAATGCTTTGATTTATGTTGTTGAGACCCATTTCTCTTTCTTTGTCCTAGCTTCCTTCTCTGATCTTTCTTAATATTTCATAATTACTTTTGAATATTTCATGGATTGAATGCATGAACTATAGGTCTAAAGTCCATAAGTCTAGGTTTCGACTTATTCCATGGAGTCAATGCCTGAGTCTATAGGTCAAAACTCAATTACTTGTTAAAACCAAGGGAATGTTCTAATTTTTAATTGTTACAAATCATGGGTATTTCCATAATTATATGCAACATGGGGACATTTGGAATTAATAGTGGACATTGTAATTAGGGCAACATAAGAAAGTGATATACAAAAAAATATGATTTAAATTTGTGTTGTGTTTGTGTGTAATTGGATTTTTTCACAACTTTCAAGGTCTTACACCCTAGTGCTCCTATCATGCTCACATTATTTCAAGCATTGAAGCCATGTTTTGTACAACGGTTGAAACATTGGGATACATGTTGCTATTATCACACAAAGTTGAAAGAGTTGATGGTTGTTGTCAATGACATGCAACACCCTAAGAAGGGGATTCATGCTATGTGCCCTTGCACATGCAAAGAAGTTTGTAATGCCCACTAAGGTGGAGAGACTTCAATAAGCATGTGTTCTACACACCTATCTGTCTTTAGTGAGATAACTATTATGTGGATGTCAGTTTTATGTCAGAAACCCCCCTTGTTTTTTTAACATGCTAAAAGGTGCCTTAAGGGTAAATGTTTGGAATGTGGAGTCACCACTTTTAAGATTTGTCCAAGGGAGCTCCAATCCAATAAGTTGATTGAGTGGAAAAATATTGGGTATGAGGTTGTTCGGAAAATAAATGAGGGGGGTGAGAAGGAAGCCCAAAAATTGGCATACCATTTAACACTACTAAAATAATTGTTAGAGTACCTCTACCCACATTTGAAAGAATTTGTGCTTCACAATTATGTTTCAAGATGGCAAGATCTACAATTTAGAAAGTGTTTAAAGAACCTTCATCCTAAAACAATCCTTTCTTGTGTTGACTTTTCTAAAAACTACACCATGAAAATCCAAAACAAAATACAGAATATGCATTGCCATAACTTCCAAGTGACTATTCTAGTATTCATTAGCTATTGACCTAGTCTCATATTTCATGACCTAACTAATCCAAACTTTGGTTTGATCAAGGAAGTTCACTACTTTGTTTCATATGACACAAATCATGATACATTATTTGTCCAACATGTGAATGGCTCCAATGAAACATGAAAACATGTTGGACAAATAATCACATTGTTTGGAATGATGGTTGTTTAGGCCAATTTAAAAGTGCAAGGGCGTGGTATTTTCTATCACAATATCTTAACCTTACTAGTTTTACAAATCATCCAGGGGGGTGTTAATTGATTTGGAACTTTTTTGCTACGAGTCATGGAAAGGGTGAGGTTGACAAAGTTGGGGCCTTGCTAAAATGTGAGGTTAGAAAAGAACAAATTAAACCTATAGGGAGAAAAATTTAGAATACAATTGAAGTAATAACAATTTTGAAGTTCGAGGCAACAAATATCATGTTGCGTACCCAAATGTTAGGTAGCACATTAACAAGTTTTTCCATGAGGTTAAGGTGGGGGATATAGACAAGACAAGGCCATGGGATTGTTCAATAGTGAAGGGTAGTTGTTCAAAACACCAAGTATGGTCTTTGTCATCCAAAGATCCCACCCTTTGCCAATACCATTAGCTTTTTTGCTTTTGTGTAAGTTGCATGGACGATGACCCTAGTAGTGAATGTGTGAATAAAAAACATGTTCCAGAATGAACTTTGACATGATTAAGGGCCAAGAACACTTTAGAGGTGAGGGACTTGATGTATGACTTAAATGAAAATATTGAAGTTGGTTCTAGAAGTGAATGGATTGCTAAGAACCTATGTCCAAGTGACAACATCATTGTACCTATTGCAACAATTGAACCATTCTGGTTAATGCTTATTGATAAAGGTGCCCATGTTGTGGTTATTTCCTTCAAAGATGTTGATGGTAATGAATGGATAGAAAGGGGGGCATACACATGGTAAAGTATGTTAGCTGGAGACACTTGTTATTTCTTTGGAAAACATCCATAAAATATACTTTGATGTATTAAATCCATGAATATTATTTAAGTCAATGATTAACAATTATAAGCTCTTTGATTTCATTGCATAATATTGAAAAAAAAAAGTTTTAACATGCATTTAAGTACATTTTTTTGAAATGCAAGTATAGAAAATGCATGTCACAGCTCTACAAAATGAGTTACAAGTACATGAAAGTACAACATCAATTATAATTATTATACCTTCAAGTTGATGAAGACCTAGTGTGTATGGATATGATTTCAATTTTTCATTATCTAATCATAATTTATCAAAGTTTTAATGTAAAAAGTATCTTGGAAAATTTGAAAAACCAACCAATTTAAAACATAATTTTCATCCATTTTTCTTATATAGGAATTCCTCAAACTTTATGTACAACTTATAATAAACTCAATGAAGTGTTTTATGATTTCAATTTCAATAGGTTTTTAATATTAATGTTGAAAAGAGTCTATTTTTAAAATTAAGTTTTTTTAGGACTACTTTTTTGGCATACTTTACCATCCTTGGACCCAGGGACATTGTTATGCAAGGCTTCTAGTACCAACAATTACAACTAGGGTGTCATTTTTTCATTTTACATGATGATAAACCTACTACCTTTGTATTTTCCCACTTGATTTTGGCATCAAAATTTTCTATGCCTCCTACCCTTCATGTTGTGAAGGGCAACTATGCCACATATGAACTCACCCATGATATAGAAGAGGTTATCCTAGAGGCCTTGGATACTTTCAAATTTTTGGATTGAAAGTTGATTATTGTGAAATTGTGAACAACCATGATTTTGTGTTTTACAGATGAAATATCCAATGAACTTTGATGACTTCAAGTATATTTTATATTTCAACTAATTGTTAAGTTTTAATTTCATCTTAGTTAATGCATGTAGGTTTTCTAGCCAATAAACAACTTGATCTTTGTTGCAGATCATGGAACCCAACTCCAATTCAAGACCTAATTTGAACCTTCCAAGCCCACCTTAAATAGCAACAACACTTGGACAATTGGTGAAGTTTTTTTATCCTCACCAAATAAATGTTTTGTAATTTCCACTACAACCTATAATACTTATATGTCAAGAAGTTACTAGCTAATTCTACATTACATCCAAATGTTCAATTTTTGATTACCCTTGACTCTTGGTACAAAGTGGAATTAATCTTGAATATGCAAAGTTTTAGCATTAACTTTGAAACTAATATAAAGATTTTACAAATAGTTTATGTATTTATATTTATGTGGAGAATGAAAAACTTGTGGACATATTATTGGATTTCAAGAATATATGCAAACTAATTCAATTAGAATTGAAGTGGCAATTAAGGCAAATGTAATTTGGTTGATGATGATTTATAGTTCTCATAAGGCTATAATGTAGCTAGTAACTCATACTTGGAGTTATTGTCCCCACATTCAATTTCTATTTGATTATGTTGAACTTGTTTACTGTAATTTGGCCACTTTAATTGAAATCATTGTTGGCAGACTTGCATGATCATGTAACAATGCTCCAAATCCTTCAAACACATGTTTATGATCTTTGTTTATGATATGCGTTCAACAAGTACCCCTTTTCCATAAACATACAAGTGTTCTATTTCTTTTTACTTGCTATTAGGACCTAATATAAATATTGTCTAATGTTTAATTACCCATTTGTATGGACACTAAAAATTTCAAATTTCATTCCTCATGATTTCCAACATGCGTATGTAGCCTATATTATTTGATTGAAACCCAATGATTATATGTTGACTTGATTATCAACATTCTCACTTCAAGTAATGTAAACAAATTGCATGTACATATCATGTATCTAATACCATAACTCAATTAACTTTCGTAAACCATGCTCAACTTGCAAAGTGATAAACTAATGTAGGATATATATTTCAAGAGTGGGTGACTAGTGAAAGCGAGACAAATTTTTGAAAGTACTCAAGTGGGTAGCAAAAATCTTTGTATTGATCATTTTGCTCATTTGCACACCCAAAATGGACATAATATTGTTTGTAGTACAATTCTAGTTTGTCCTCTTAGAAAACCAATTCTACTCATTATCCAAAAGAAAATTACAACCTTCTTAAAATTTGTACATTTTGCATGTACATCATTTAGTTTTATTACAAGTTGTAAATGTTGGAGGCAATTTTTCTTTTTCAGCTTGACTTCTTGTACACATAGGTCACTTATCAATCTTGGTCACAACATGTTGCTTCTTGTAGTGTTGCTTGACTTTAGGATTTTTTGCCACCTTTATGGGTCTTCCCTTTTCACAATTACTTCCTACAAGCTCGTGTTCTTCTAATGCTAACTCTCTTAATGCAACATCTATATGAAGAACACTTTCAATGTTAGAATAGATGTGTGGGTACAAGTATGCAAATTGAATGGACAACAAATTAGGTAAGGTTAGGATTTAACTCACTTGCATTCACATATGATATGCTTAAGATAATGGTTTTCTTAGTTTTTAGCACACCATCATCTTATGTTGAATCCTTTCATGTTTGGAAGGTGTATTTTGCATAAGTTAGAGCTTGCACTACTTCTAACATAGTTATGTACATATTTCTTAGGTGGAGGGATTGTTGAGTCCTCCATAACATGAGTGGGTTCCTTATTTCCCTCTTCATAAACCATAGGCATTAAATGAGACCTACAAAATTATGTAATTAATAATTTAAAAATTTTTCAATAATTTTTTTTCTGTGTAAGGATCAAAATTTATCAATTCCCTCATACCTATGTTTTTCATGTCTTGCATATCAAGCTTTTGAATAAGTTTAGATTCTTTCTCATTTGCATTGATTATCGCAACCCTAGCCTTGGGCTTGCAACCAAGGCAGGGGCTTGCAAGGTTGCGGGCCAAGAAAGAAGCCTAGGAGTCATGTCGCATGCTCCTAGGAGTGTAAGAAAGTGTGAGGGAATGAACCCTCGCACTTTCAAGGGAGCTTTCACTTTGGGAGTTGGAGTCCCAGTGGACTTCTAAATTTTCAAAGAGCAATTGCATGGGTCAAAAATCAATGGATTGAGGAGTTCCTTATATTATTGGAAAGCTCTTCGAACTTAAATGTTTAAAATGGGCTTGCATGACCCATTTGGACATCTAAAACACAAGTTATGGCCAAAAGAAGGGCCAGAAGTCAAATTGGCAATTTGACTCCCGACCACTAAAAGTCAGGAATCGCCTCAATTTCCTCGCATGCAGGTGGCATGCAAGATACTTTTGGAAAGCTCTCAACGAGGGCTACAACTTTGCTTCAAACCTCATTTCAATTGGAGGTTTGCACACAAAGTTATGAACTCGCAAAGTTGCGAGAATCCTAGCTATGAAAAATTTCGGGACTCCCACTTGGGAATCCCGGGACAAAATGCCATTTGCATGTGGGCCTCATGGAGAGGCACATAGTATAATATAAGGGGGAAAGTGGTGGTTTCCCCCAAGTCCGAGCCATGGTGAGTCTTGTGAGTCCAAGTTAACCCGTGGTTCGTCTTAGCACCAAAAGTGCTCCAACTATGCACTAACCAACTTGTTGTTTGGTTTTGTGTAGATCTGTGTGAGTGATTAAGTGCTTGTCATTTGTCCTAGTCCCATTTTGGAGCTCTAACCCCTCTACCCCCTCAAAGTGTTGCGAACTAGGGAGTGTGTCCCTAACTCCTTGCTTTTCTGTTGTTTTCACCTCAAACTCACATTTGAGTCTATTAAGGAGCTTGGGAGCACGTCATTGATAATCAACTCCCTAATTTTTTTTAATAAGTCCGGTGGCTCTCAAAGAGGTTGTTTCTTTTTAGGTTTTAGGGTAAATTTTATCTCCAAATGTTGTTTAAATGGTGATTCAACCTCATGGCATACATTGTTCTTCATAGTTAGACATTGGGGTGGTGTCAACTGAGTAGCTCCATTACTAAAACCTAACCCAAATGAACTATTGGTTGTCATTTGTACATTACCCCTTCTCATCAAAAGGTTTTTAGAACATGTTGAATCCAACTTTATTTATTGTAATGGGGAAATGGTATTTGCATTAAAAAAATGCATATGATTATAAAAGAAATTTGATAAACAAATGTAGTAATAAACAAATGATTGTTTTTGTAGATGATGAATCAAGTTTTTTTCATGACCACATGACAATGTGTTTACTTCATGATCCAAGAAGTGTTTGACATGTATCCATAACCTACTTTTCCATTGAAACCAAGTCAAATATTTTACACCTATTTTGAGAACCATTATGATATAGTTAAAAGCAAAACATATTATTGTTCCATGAGCCAATTACTAGAATAAAATTAAGAGAACCACTCTAATCAAACTAAAAGCATTATATACCACTATTTCAACATTTAAGTCCTTACACCATAAGGAGAACCATTTTGAATGTAACAAAAAGCAATGTATATTGTTTTTTCAGCAACACAATCCTTACACCATAAGGAGAACCACTTTGAATGTAACCAAAAACAGTGTATTGATTTTTCAACAATAGAGTCCTTACACCACAAGGAAAACCATTTTGAGTGTAACTAAAAGCAATGTATACTGTTTTTTTAGCAACACAATCCTTACACCATAAGGAGAACCACTTTGAATGTAACCTAAAGCAGTGTATTGATTTTTCAACAACATAGTCCTTACACCATAAGGATAATCATTTTGAATGTAACCAAAAGTAATGTATACTACTTTTTCAGCAACATTTTCTTGGTTTTTTTCTTAGCATGCCATTATTTCACGTTTAACAGTGTATTGATTTGATTTTGTAAAATTGTGCAATGACTTTTTTTCTAGATCTTTCTTATATTTTATTTTTGAAACATTTTCTAAGCCATTTGAAACTTGTTTTTTTCATTTCCTTTGCATTTTATCACAATTGTTTTGGCATAAATAATGTAAAGGCCATTCATGTTTGTGGGTGGGTTGTTGGGGATAATTTGTAAAGGTGGAGGTGTTGGAATAATAGATTTTTTTTTTCCATAGATTATGAAGGGCAAAGGATTATTCGATTTTAAATTTTGTCCCCTTGATTTGTAAGTTGTAAGTTTGTTTTGTTTTGTTTTGCAAATCTTCGAAAGGAAGGTGCTTTTTTTTTTTGGTGGTCATGGGATGAAAGGGTACCTGCAAGCTGAAGCTATAGTAATACTTTTGGCAAAATTCAAAATTTGGCATAACAATGACAAGACATAAATTTTTTGGCATAAATGTGAGAGAAGTCAAGTCCTTACACCATAAAGAGAACCACTTTGAATGTAACCAACAACAATGTATTGATTTTTTAGCAATGTAATCCTTACACCATAAGGAAAACCACTCTAATGTAACCAAAAATAGTGTATATTATTTTTTCAGCAACTAGTCCATATAACATGAGAAAAACCACTATGATGTAACCAAAAGTAGTACATAATGTTTTTATAGCAAGCAAGTCCTTGTAACATCAAGAGAACCACTTTGATGCAACCAAAAGTATTGTGTACTACTTTTCTAACAACCAAGTCTTTATAACATCAA
>Ga0116228_10004827_pt1 | contig 11994 bp, 11 predicted proteins | sample S1TSphfallax_2_FD_89694 | JGI IMG/M metagenome (GOLD analysis project Ga0116228, IMG submission 89694) | Host-associated microbial communities from peat moss isolated from Minnesota, USA - S1T2_Fc - Sphagnum fallax MG | ecosystem: Host-associated > Plants > Peat moss > Unclassified | place...
TCACAACCTAAGAAGAAACCATGGTTTTTGCATTAAAGAAAAACCAGGGACATACAATTACAAAACCTAAACACCTTTTTCAAGGGACAATAGCCTGGTTCAAGTTTAGGTTTCATTTTTACAAAAGACCGTTCGCGGTCTGGATCTAAATCCAATTTCAACAGAATTCTGAACCTCGGAGAGTCCAGCATCTTGTCGTCATGGTTCTATTCTCGATCGAGATGCGTCCGTTGATACTTGTTGCAGCTTCTGCGCTCGGTGTTGCAGCTGCGTGGGCAGTCAATTTTCGCGCCAGGCTCAAACGCGTAGGTCACCATTTGCTTCCACGTTTCTTCCTTCTCATAGCCTTGTACGAGCGGCTGCCGGAATTGACGTCCATCTATGTGGACGAACGAGAGTGGGAAAGCTTCTCGGACAAGATTTTGAGTTGTCTCTCTAAGATACGCGACGCTGCTGACGGGATGAGTCTTAATGATCAGGAGCTGCAGGCAGTGCAAACGGAATTGGGCAGTCGCAACGGCCAGGAGCTGTTGCATACTGCAAGCAGCTGGAATGTTGAAAGGAGCGTCCATCGTGTGTCGGATGCGGTTGATAGGTGCTTGCTTCCCTACCTGCAGTCACAAGAGGAAGTCGCGATGTTGTTGAGAGATTACCTCCCAAAACCAAAGCAATCGTGGGAAGCTTTTATCGATACCAAGCTGGAGGATAGCGAGAAGGCATTTTTTGGCTTGAATCAGCATCATGCCAATATCGATGATGAACTGGAAGCTTTGAAGGCATGCGGAAGATTGGTGATCCAGTTCATTTCTGAGATTCAAAACGTGAGTAAGGTCATTGTAGGTGCAACAAGAGGCTCGAAAGAGAAAGCTCCTGATACGCGGCGCAAGCAGCGCCCGAACTTTTATACCGAGGTGAAGGTTTTCTATGCAACGGATCGGAAAATCACAGAAGATGCAGAATACGTGGGGGAGCGAAGTGTGGAGAGAGGGTTGCATTACGGCCTTGTGGTAGTCGGCATACCCAACGTGCATAAGGCAGGATATTTGGAGGCTCCCACTGGCAACAGTGAAGAGGCGAATCCTCTCAAGCATGTCGTGATCTTGTCCATTAACACCTCACTGCGGGGCGATAGGACGGGATTCATTCGGAAGATCAATGAGGAGCTTGATCAGGCATGTTGCACATCCTCTTCTACAAACTTCGCAATTTCATCACTGCAACAAAAATGTTCGCGATGCTCGTTTTTTTTGCTGTGTTTGTCCTTCTTGAGAAATGGGAACAGTAATCACTTTTCAACAAAGCTTGAATTGCTGCAAATCTCCGAGATTATGATTATGTAGTCTGGGCTTGATCAGGCATATGTGCAGGCTTCTCACAGCTTTGCAATTTCGTCACTGTACAAAAGTGTTCGTGATGGTCGTCTTCCTGTTTCATGTGTTTGTGCTTCTTGAGAAATGGAACAGTAATTACTGTTCAAGAAATCTTGAATCGCTGCAAAGCTCCAGATTATGCTGTCTGACCTTGATCGGGCATATATTGCATCCTTCTTGCAGCTTCGCAATTTTGCCACTGCACAAATATTGGAGATGTTCATCTTCTTGTCATGCTTCTTGAGAAACAGCAACAAATCTTGAATTGCTGCAAAGCTCCAAGATAATGTAGTCTGAGACTGATAAGGCAAATGCACGTTCTTCTCAAAGCTTTGCAATTTTGTCACTTTGAAGAATGTTTGCAATGCTCATCTTCTTGTCATGTGTTTGTGCTTCTTGAGAAATGGAACAGTAATCACTGTTCAGCAAAGCTTGAATGCTGCAAAGCTCCAAGATTATGTAGTCTTCTTCTTTGTGTCTTGAAGAATCTTAAGATTGAGTTTTGTACTTTCCTCCAGTTCTTAATCTGTGACTAGCTCTTGAGTGAGTGAGGGTGTATTTGCAAAGGGAATGGTCAGAGTACTGACAATTTGTTGGCCTTCAAATGCAGAAAGGATCTGGATTCAAGCACAATATATTTCTCTACATTCATGGCTACAATGTGCATCACAAAGATGCCATCAAGCGTGCAGCGCAACTTAAATACGATCTGCAGTTGGAAGGGGTTGTGATTGTTTACAGTTGGCCCTCGAAGGGGACACTGTGGGGCTACCAACATGATGGAGAAGTGATTAAGCTTACTGCCAGTTATCTGGAGAGCTTCATCCAAACCATTTTAAGTGAGGTAATGCATGGACTTCCTGCAGCTTCTACGGCTATGTGAGCTTGGAAGTAGCATTTTGTTGTCTCTTTCTAGTTTCTGCCATGGCCAAGATGAGTTCGTCTTCATCAAATTCCACCAAAAGATGGATTGTCCATTTGAAAAGTAGGTCCAAACTCCACAGATGTGACCATTTTGAGTGAGGTAGCACAGCTTCCTGAACTTCTGCAATGAGATGAGTTTGAAGTGTGTGTTCTGGGTGCAGCAGACCCCAAACAATAGCATCCATGTAGTTTTCTATGCCTTAGGCTTAGATACTTGCAAGTGAAAATGAAAATGAGGCCTACCCTCACAACCTTGTTGCAGCTTGAATGAGGATACTGTTGTCTTTTTGTTAGTAGCTATGCTTGCCTTGTTAGTGGTTAACCAACATCATGACTGAGTCTTCCTGTTGCTTCATAAAATCTGAAAGAAACTCAGGACAGGGTTGTTTATATGCTGGTTTGTGTACATTTAAAGCAGATTATTGTATACTTACTATGCCCACTGTGGGGATCTGATGAGGAAGGCAGCAGGGGAGTAATGGCAGCTACTCACTGCCACTCATGATGAAGGTGATGGTCTGGTACCTTGCAAGAGTGACACTTGCAAGGTTATGTGGAATTTTCTCTGCAATCTCATTGATATTCTTATTCTGCCTATTTGCAACAGGTTTGCTCTGATGCAAAAGTTCATATCCTGGCACACAGCATGGGGAACCGTGCCCTCATCAAGGCACTTCAGGGGATCCAACCCAAAAATGATTCACTTCCTCAACCAATGGGGAGCTTGACAAATGTTATTTTTGCGGCTGCTGATGAGACACGCACCGAATTTGAAAACATGGTAACAAGTTTGCGCAGAGGAACTGAAGGTGCTAAAGTTCCCCCTCGAATCACAGTGTATTCATCAATTTGTGATATAGCCCTTCACACATCAAAAATGCTACATTGGAAGGTACGCCTTGGAGATACACGGAGCTTTTTTGAGAGGCCAAATCGTGAAGATAATTCCCCTGATGTGGTCGAAGATAATTCCCCTGATGTGGTTGATGCATCTGGAGTTGATGCCAGCAGAGTACACCACTCATACTATGGGGATGTTCCTGAAGTGATAAGAGACATTCAAGAGTTGTTGACTTCATCTTCTGCAGAAGAACGCGCAAGACAAGGGAATGCAGTGATCAAGCCTGTAAGTTATAATGACAAACTCTTCTATGCTTTTAATCCCAAAATGTTGAAGAAAGTGTTTCATAGTTTGAAAGTGCAACTAGAACGTTAGGATGTTGCAAAACCCGAAAAGACTTCAATCTACAACCCTATCAATTTCATTTCAGCTTATATCCATCAAGATTGCTTCAATGTCCTGAGTCCTTTCACCGAATCATTCACATAACAATTAATGAACCTCAAAGAGGGTTCAGGTGGCTATGTCGTCTCAAAGTTGATTTGCATTCAATGTCATCAAACTTTGTTGGATATCTATCAATACACACAAAAGTGTAAAAACTGCAAAATTGCTTTGCAATTCTCTATCAAAAGTATCATCACACAAATTTGTTTTTATTGGTTGTGACATAACATCTGTTGCAGATTTGAAGAATAATTGCCAAATGCAACTAAATGTATGTACTTCACCCTCTGGCAACTACTGTTTGAATAAGCTTGTAACCATGTTGGTCATTGGGAGCTAAAGAAGTTTAGAAGCTCAAAATGTGGACTAAAATACTGCTTTCTAAGCATGCTTGTGGCAATGAGGAAAGATGGATCAATATCAATATCTTAAAAATGGATAAACCTTTTGGGAAATTTTGGTTATATCCATCCTTTTGGTGGTTAGCTTTGAATTAGAGGTCTTGATTAGGTTACAACAATTTTCATTCATGTCACTTCAATTTTTCCTTGAAAGAGCTTATATCTGATGAGTCAATGGTGCAACTTATTATTATTATGTGCTTCATCCAAATTTGCATGTTAAGTTATTGGTTCTAATAACTGTGGAGATTAATGTGGTAGGTAAAGCCCTAGGGGGAGGCCCTTAACAGAATAAGGGGCCCTCTTGAGACGGAGCTGAGGGCTGCCTCCATTCTGGTAATGCCCTCCCCTGAGGGCCTTACATCACACAATAACCGGTGCAGGTTTTCTTGGGTGTTTCCCCGGGACAACCGGTTGGTATCCTCTGGGTATCATGGGGGAAAAAAAAAGAAAAAAAGCAGGGCATTTTGTGTTTTGAAATGCCCTGCATTCAATGCACCTGTTATTGCTGGAAATAACTGCTCCTGCAGTTACACTAAAAAAATCAGTGCAGGTTATTACATGTGGTTTTTACCCCACCATGGAGCCTTAAGCTATCTATGAATGTGCACTTAACATCTAATCATCCATAATGTCTTGGGGTTGTCTACATTTATTCTAGTTAGGGGTTCACTCTATCCTCCATTGTCTATCAACGTCACATAATTTGTTCAACGATAAAGTGATTGGTTATCCATATGAATCTGCATTACATTTGGAGGTTCATAATTTTCACAGTACCACCTATCTTAGGTTACAATTTGTTCATGTCATTACCTTTGTGATTGCAAAACTTCATGGTTGAAAACCTGTGCTTGAGGAAGTTATCTAGAGTACATGTTATGTTTCATTGGAATTTTTCCTTTCCATCTCCTAAATTGTCTGTAGGAGGATGATGTCCACTTATCCAATTTTTTGGACCTAGCTATCACCCCCCTCCCCGCCCCCTCCCCCCCACCCCCCCTCCCCTCCAACACCACCTTTATATATAGATCTCCAATCTTCTCACATCCTATATTATGTGCCAAGTTTGGAAATATGATCCATATAACCAATAATATCATTTCAGACATTCTTGGCATTGTTTCTTCTGATAGTGTTAAATACAATATAATAATTTTCAAGTGTTTCTCTTTTAATGTAAGGAGAACAATTCATAAGTTATGAATCTAATAGTGATATTACACAAACACAGCCAACTCTTTGGCTATAAATATGAAAGTTAATCTAACATCTTTCAAATATCTGAAAACTATTATGGACAATTGTGAAAAACATGGTAGTTGACATCTTGTAAATGATTATCCAAAAATTTCATTGACTATTAGTTTTGTTCATGTTAAACATGCCTTGACCAACAAATTATCAAATATTATGTGTGTATGCCACACCAAATTTGTGATAAGATTGTTTTAGAAGACATTTCATTTCATTTGGTTGCACTATTCTATATGATGATGTGTCATGAATTAACATAATTTAATATTGCTATTATATACTAAGTATTTTTTTCATGTATATATGACAAAAATATTGCAACAACAAAAGGTTGTAATTGCCTAAATGATCATGTTGATGTTGATAATCTAAATACATAATCTTTAAATATTGAATTCGACATTTTGATTTGCTTACAACTATGATGATATTGGTCATAATCATTATTAAATTTGGTTATGTGCGAACGATTATTGCATACCATTAAATTATTATTCATTTCATATTTTCCATGCATTTAAAAATCCTAATTATATTTAATATTTTTAGAACTGAAAAATGTTATACGAGTATTACATAACCATTGAAGTAAGGTACATTTAAACAAATGCAATTTGTGTGTTTTACAATATGCCTTTGAGTTGGTCAAACAAACTCTATGTATGGAAAATATTTTATTTTCTAGGAATTATTATTTACAATTTGAATGAGATTCTTTGTGGCTGAAGTGGGAGTTCAATTGATTCATGATGCAATCTCCAAATTACATTTTCTCTTGTATGAGTCCATCCCTTCATTTTCATGTTTGATTATGTATTGATTGTGGATGGAACTTTCATTAGACAAGAACATATTCACAATAATGTGGATGAAGTTACTAGGAGTTCTATTGACTTAGGTTCTGTTACTGGTGAAACCTTTTATCATACATGTTTGCATAAATGTTTTCCATATGTGCACAAATGTTCTACCTTGTATGCACAAATGCCTTCCATATCATCTTTATAACACTAAAAAAACAAAGAATCACACATTAAAAACTTGGATAACCAAGTTTGATGAAACATGGTTGCAATTGTCCAAGTTTTATTTAATGATGTAACAACACCTTCATGATTGGTATCATAAAAATGAGATATTGTAGATGAATTGACATATCTTAATTGGCATTTAAATGAATGAAACACAATGTCTGCCCTTGTTGAAATAAGTTGGTAAATCTTTTGAGAAAATGTTATCAAAACATTGCACCAGTAGTTTCACCTTCATCTATTAGAAAAAATCATCAAGTTTCACCAAAATTGCCTACAATATAAAGGGGTGCTTGAGGCTTTCTACTTTCATATTTTGAGTATCACCAAATTTGGCTAAGTATTCTTGTTGATGATCACCACTAAACAACATCACAAATTTTGAAAAAAAAACAGAGTCAAGCCAATGTGCAAAACTATTTAATCATTTTTCTTTTATAGGACTTCAATTTTTAATATTTTTTATAATTCTAACATATGTTCATCTAAACATTGTATATTGTCCATTTATCATTATTGTCCATGGATATCACACATTCACTAAAATTTATATTTAACATGTTCAACCTATTTGTGAACACTTGTTAGCTTTTATAATTTATGAAGGAAGGATTCAATAGAATCCACATCTTGCAAAGCCTACCTCTTCAAACCCAATCATTAGGGAAACCAACACATTTGACCATTTAACCACTTGTCCAACATGGAGAATTGAATGATCTTTTATTTACAACATTTTAAGTATCCACCATACAGTTAGATCACCTAATTGTGACCTTCACTTATACTAGTTTTTCAAATTAAGTTTAGAGATATATAAATTGCAAAAGTTTACTCAACAATACAAAGTTATGATCTTGTTAGTCAAGGAAATTTCAATTGTTAAGGGCCAACTTAAACTTTTGTTCCTCCTTAAAGCATTTGATTTTTCAAAACTCCTTGGATCTTGAATCCTTCAAAAATATATGCTAAAAAATATTCTAAAACTTTTGGTGCAAACTTTTGATTTCCTAATCTTCCTTATACAAATATTGAACTATTTCATTTAAAATTATCTAATTTAAAAAAAATAATTCAAGCTTTTGATAGATTTTTTAATCATGTGATATTTAACAACCTTGAAATATATTTTGTTGAATGATGAAAATAATTTACAGTCTAAGGAATCCCATTACAAATAATCAACTATGCCATGAGAATCTCTCTTATTTATTAAAAATTCTAAAATTCTAAAATGACATTAGATGAATGGAGATAATATTGGTTTGAGATTATGTTTTATTATATGATCATCATAATTTTTTAATTATTAGTTTAAAAATAAATTTTCTACTAGTTCAAGCCAAAATTCTTGTTTTCAAATTTGTGGAATGAGTGGGTTGGTGATCCCCCCACAATAAGACTTAGCCAAATTTGGTGAAAGGTGAAAGAGGGAAATAAAAACATTTGAGCTTCCCCCATGAAATGCAACTTGTTGGAGCCTATTGTGCAAATATGGTGACTTCAAACCTTTTATCTTCATGATGTGGTGAACCTTGGGATTAAAATCCTATTGGACTTTTTGTATTTTGGTCACATTTTGTTGCATGCCTACAATTTCATATTTTGGTATCTCTTTCCATCTTCCCCTATTTTGACATCACTTTTCATCTTTACCATATTTGGTATCTCAATATGTTGTTTCCATTGGTATTTCTTTCCAATCATTTTTTCATTTTGGCATATCTTTCTCACTTTTCCCACATTTATTTCCATATTTTGCCATTTATTTCCATCTTCCACATTTGACCATGCCATGAGAGGTTTTGTTTTTTATATAAATGTTAAGGGTGTTTTCTTTCCCATTTAGTCTCACAATTTCTCTTCTAATTTTTATTTTGGTTGATTGTAATTATCAATAGGTTGTTCCAAATCTGAATATTAAAATTCAAGAAGCATTGTGGTTTCTTGCTTATTCATCAAGAACAACAATTCTAAAGCTTGCATTCTAAAAACAAAAAAGGGAAAGCTTCACAAGGAAATCTGAATAAACATGATTTAAAAATCAAAAACTCTTCAAGAGTTACAAAAATTGAAAAATCTTCCTTTTATCTCTAAGTCCTCCTAGTCATACCAACTCATAGTGTTGTTTGTAACTAAAAAAGTCACTAGCCAATATAAACTTAAAAATCAAAATAGTAAATTACTAGTTAGAAGTTCAAATCAACATGTTCTATTAATTAATCGGTTATTGTAATAAATCGATGTTAGTGATACATTTTTTTTTACCACTTTGGATTTATGTGTTATTATATTAATATAAATACCATGTAAAGATATTAATTAAGACATCTAAATTATTTTTAAAAAAAATTTATTAATGTTGAAGAATTACATTGTACCATTGTGCCATTATTTAATTGTGACTATTAACAACAATTGGGAAAATATTCAAGCTTCAATAAATCATAAACATACATGCCAAGCTTCTCTCGCAGAGTAGTCTTGTCACTCAAAAACACCAAAGTTATAGCCATCGTCAAGATCTTTCCAACGCCGTGTCGCACTCTCAATTCGGATGTCGGGAAGAGGCCAATTCCCGACTTTTAGTGGTTGGGAGTCAAACTGCCAGTTTGACTCCCAGCCCTTCTTTTGCCCATAATTTGGGCGATAGATGTCCAAATGGCCAATGCGAGGCCATTTTCGATATCTACGCTTCAAGACCTTTCTAATGACACAAAGAATACTTCAATGCAAGGTGTTTTGGGCCTTGCTGTCGAACCCTAAACATTCGAGAGTCCCGGAGGACTCCAAATCCCCAACTTTGGGAGTGTTGGGATTCACCCCCACACTTGGCCAAAGTGGGGTTGCGACACACACACAAACACATAACATGGACGAGAGCATACACAAATACCCGTATACCACAACTCGCCCTCCTAGTTGGCGGTTGGGTTTATCTAACTTCCAGGTAGCCTTATACATCTTCTACATGTTATACACTTTTGTAGGTGCACGAATTAAAAGGCCGAGTGTTATGTTGTCCCATCGTTAGTCGCCCATCTGCAATCCATACCATGTGAAAATCAAGTCATCTACCCCTCCAAAGTACAACGAGGAGAAACCCACCGTCCAACAGGAACAACATCCATAGGTGGAGTCATGCACGCCATGTGCCAACCCCTAGAACATCTATCACACACCAACATATGGGTTGCTCCACCTTTAGACCCACACAACATACACCTCAAGCCGGCCCGTACCACTGCCAAATTTGGGTCAACTGTACCATCCACATTTGGGAGGTGACATGGCGCACAATTACGCACATGGTCCTTCCAAACAACACCATCACGACCCTCCAACATGAAAACTCCAAAAGTTAACAACTTTCGCACTCGTAAGATAATGCGGCCTGCTATTACATCCAACATCATCAATGCAGTCTGCTGCAAATAAACATAGTCCCCCACATGGAACCTACGAATTGATGGTCGATAACCTCCACCTCAAATAATTACATACCATAATGTATCCCTGTGTTGAATAATGGCAAGGTTTTCAAACGTTGTTGGCATAATTTTTCGAAAGAGCTCTGCACGTTGAGAACACACCCTTAACCACATCTCCAGGTCATCAAGGTTCACCACCTCACTAAAATCACAACAAATTGTTGTTGGCAAGTCTAGATTTCGGCCGTATAATAAAAAATAAGGTGAGAAGGAAGCCAAGGATGCTTGACGACTAAATCGATATTCCATGGCCAACCATGGTGACTGAATATCCCAATCCCTTAGGTGGCCCTTTTGCAAGCCATACTTGCGCAATGCCCTCTTCATTGTCTGTACCACATGTTCGGCTAAACCATTTGCCTCAGGATGATCAATCAATGCCTTATCACAAAGACCTGAAACTCACCCTGAAACTCTATACCTTGATCGATCAACACCTCAACTGGTGCACCAAAATGACTAAGCACCCTATCAAGGAATGCATATGCTGCTCCCTCGTTGGATTTGTCAAGGGATGGCACCAACTCAATCCACTTGGAGAAATGTTCCACCATCACCAACACATATTTATTGTGTCGTATCGTTAATGGTAATGGTCTCACAAAGTCCAAACTCCAACGATAACCCAACCCCATAATAGGCAAGGGGTGTAATTGTGGTGTAGGGGCATTGAACGATGCCTTCACCCTATCACAAACCATGCAATGTGACACCAATTGTTGCACATCGGTGTGCATACCACGTCACCAATACTGACCTAGGAATAAGTTATATGTCCGTTTTACTCCAAAATGCCCTAACTCCTCATGGGCGTGCTGCACAATACGCCCTCTCTGGGCTAGATGTGGTACAATCCGCACCCTACCATCCTCGCACACTCGAAGTATATGTGTCCCCTCCAACCGATACCTCCTAGCTCGTTAGAGAACACGGACTCTCTCCTTGGCACTCACCATGCCTAGCACCATATTGTTCCATAAAAATTCCAACACCAATGTATCATCATGAACATCATGGTGACTAGTGTTACCATCCCCAACCTCAAGATCTGAAGATTGGCCATCTACCCTTTGACTAAAATAAGATGTCACGTGGCCCTCTATACTAGAGTCCACACCCAATAAGCACAAAAAGGCCGATGCATGCCAACCTGGCACCATCTCCTCATCAACCTCACCATGCCATCTAGCTCCATTATTATCCTCTTGGTTAGTGCATGGGTTCCGACTCAACCCATCGGCATCAAGGTTTGCAACTCCAGGTTTATGCACCACCTGGAAGTCATACTCTTGTAAGATAAGAGCCCATCATGCAAGCTTTCCTGTAAGCTTATCGGACTCCATCAACCACTTGAGTGGCTGGTGATCAGTGATAAGGGTAAACTGTGTGCCAAACAAGTAACACCTGAAGTGTGCAACAGCCCACACCGCTGCCAAACACTCTCCCTCGTATGAACTATAGCGTGACTTTGCTGCATTATTTGAACGATTCACATAGGCCACCACAAACTCCTTCCCTTCATCATCACATTGTGTCAACACTGCTCCAAGTCCCAACATACTCCAATCAATGTGTAGTTGGAATGGACGCCCCCTAATAGGTTTCCTCGAGATGGGAGCTGCAACTAATTTGGCCTTGAGCTCCACAAAAGCTCGCTCCTGCTCATCGCCCCATTGCCATTCATGATCCAACTTCAACAACATGTTCAAAGGTTTTGCCATCGCACTAAAACCTTTGACATACTTGCGGTAACACGAGTAGAAATAGCCAAAATGTAACCACTCCATTTACGACTACATGCGATTTGTAGTCATTTGCGACTGGATTTGAGAATATTTGCAACTATAAGACCAAATTTCAACTATTTTGGTCATTCTCACAATTATGATGCAACTATTAGAAATTTCATCCTATTGGTTGGATTGATTTTACATTTATTTTCATCCATTAATAGGTTGATATGTCTTATTAGTTACAATAGTCACCAAATTAGTTGCATCCTAAAGGTATTCTATAATGACATAGGGGTGTATTTTAATGTATGTACTAAAATTATATATATATATATAATATGCATACGTATGTATATTGTTCATATAATGAATCTCTAAATTAATATTTGAACTTTGAATTTTTTATTCAAATCTGAAAATTGTTATTTCAATTGTTTAAAACATTATTTGAATTTCAAATTTTTGATTTGAATATGATATTTTCAATTTAAATTCAAAA
>Ga0116228_10004828_pt1 | contig 11993 bp, 11 predicted proteins | sample S1TSphfallax_2_FD_89694 | JGI IMG/M metagenome (GOLD analysis project Ga0116228, IMG submission 89694) | Host-associated microbial communities from peat moss isolated from Minnesota, USA - S1T2_Fc - Sphagnum fallax MG | ecosystem: Host-associated > Plants > Peat moss > Unclassified | place...
CACTGCTGTTGAGGGCTCTCAATCTCCAGTGTAAATGGGCCCTAATGAAGGGTTTCAGTCCCAAAGTAGGTCAGCTTTTGCTTGCTCTGTCCATCTCCAGTGTAGAGGTACACTAATGCAGGCTCATAGTCCCAAAGCGTAGCTCTTTTTGTTAATACTGTTTGAATCTCCTTGATTAAATCCACATGGCCATGGTGTAAATCCATGAAAGCCATTATGTCATCGTGCGTGTCAGGCACAGGCCATTCATTGTACCCATTTCAGTGCAAGTTCAGAAACTTGGGCTCACCCAATTTCCTCACTGGGCACAATGGCCTGTACAAGGCATGCTCCAGAATACAAAATTCGTTTATCATGATGGTGAACAGAAACACAACAATAGTCTCGCTGAAGCACATGACTAGCATAGGTGCAGATAGTTAAGACACAAAATAGTTCTCATATTCACACCTTGAACCAAAATGAAGGTTTTACATAAACAGTAGAGGAACATATAGGTCGACTGAGAACCTTTGAACTCATCAAGGAGGAAGAGTGAGAAAATTATCCCATTGTTGAAAATAATATGCTGTGATGTAACAATTGCCCAAAGAGGAAAAATAGATCATGGAGAGTGTTGGTGATTGATACCCACATGACTATTATTTACCTTCTCCCATACACCATTCACAACCCAACCACCTCTACTTTAAGAAAGGGAAGGGTTGCAAGAGAGCGTACAGAGAAATCGAAATCTCTTGTTGCCTTGTCACAAGGATTTTGATCCTGGTAATTGGGTGGATGTAATGAGCATAATAGCTGCTGCTGATTGACTCACAGAGGTAAGTCTGTTTCAGCAGCAGGCTGTGGTTCTACATGATGTCTGGACAATTCTCCCACGCCTGTCTTTCCCGAGCTTCCCAGTATGTGCCTTTGTAAACCCAGGAAGGTTCCATGTCCCCATTGTCAACAGTTTTCACGTCTGTCACTCCTGGTTCTCTCTGCACACCAATAGAAGAAGAAGATCACTCCAGTTGAAAACAAACCTCTTATCCATGAGAAAACAAACTCATTGGAGAAAAGAAAAATGCCTTGATAATACAGTGAAAGTAACCATCATGTCAGATCCAGCCTGATCACAACAAACACAACAAGAAAGAGTACGGTCATAACCTTGTGAATGCCACTCACAAAGTATCAGTCAACCCATCACCTTCATCATGACATTACATCCCCCTGACTTCATCAGCTCCAGATGGATGATGAGTATAGACAATATTATCTTCACAAGTGTCTTGAGAATCTCTAAATAAGAACTCTCAACCCTAAATATTTATCTATGCTGCTTGACAAGCCAGTGGCCAAATATAACTGCGAGTAATAAAAGAGTTAAAAACCTGGCCAAACCACATGTCCTGCCATTCCAAGCCTTGCTCCTTGCGAGTTCGACGGGCCAATCTTTGCTTCTCCTCCAGACGCAGCTTCTCAGGTGTAGCTTTTTCCAAGTCTCCATTCTCCTGTGTGAAGAAGCCCAGCATTATCCACAAAGAGGGAACTTCCATATGGGTCAATTTCCAAGAATGAAGAAAGAAGCATTGAGAATGGCATACTTCTCAGGCCACTTTGGAGACTGGAAAAAGTTTCACCATATAAAGTCACAGGCATAGAAGAAGACAAAATCTAGTACATGACCCATTGATTACATACATGGAAAGCAGTAAGGGGAGGCTCATAACAGGTTGACAGAAAAATGGATATTACCAGAGCACGTTGGTCAGGTCGAAACCTTGAGTCAGTGGGGGGTAGCACCTCTGCCAACTTGGGTGTCAAGTCTGTTCATATGAACAGGAGACAATAAGACTAAAGTTACTGTCAAAGGATCTGTTACAATTTTGATGAGAATTGCAAGTTCAGATCAAGAAAAATGTGGAGACCCAAATCCACAGATGGTCCTGTCAAAGGCTACCTGCTGCCTGCAGTGATCCTAAAAAATTGCAAAGCTAAAAGAATGACTCACCATTAAGGCCAAGAGTGAAGGCTGTGAAGCAATATTGTTGATGGTAATCTTCAATCATCTCTGGCGCCTTCCAAAGAAGCCACACATCAGGGCCATTCACATCAAAGTTGGTGCATGCCTCTGGACATGCATAAATTCGGTCCATGTAGTTGCCAAATAATGTGTACTGTGGTGCACCAACAGCATCATAAATCTGAACAAGTGAAAGCCAGTTTCATCAGCATTAAGAACTCATGAAGCAAACTGGATCCAAAAGCGAGATATGAAGGAAACAAAAACTACTGACTAGATCACTACTAAGAATGGACAACAAATCCACTTTTTGCAATCAAACTTTCAGGGCTGGTTTGCAACTACAGAAAATGATGAGTGGAAAGAGTGTCAGTTACCTTGCCACTGATGTGGCACTGTTGTTGACTTGTTGCTTTATGAAAACGCACTCGAGCCATCTCCCCAGTGCTATGGTTTCGAACCAAAACCTCTCCATAGTTGTCAATCCACAATTTCCCTACGACCACATTGTGGATACATAATGTTGCTCGGTTCCATGTGATGTGATCCCCAAATTTGGGTATCTTCAAATGGACCACTCCATTACATAGCACCTGCAGATTCAATGGAAAATTGTTGCCTAAACAAAAAACACCCAAGTTGATAACCTGAAAGCATAGGATCAATATCCAAATCCAAAATCACTTCTGCAGAGCACACAGAAAATTATTTTGCTTGTGAGTGAGTTTTACAGAGAAATCCAGAGAACAAAAGGCTTTGAAGGAAGGAGACTCACCTCAATGCTTCTCCCCCAGAACTTGTTCTTGATCTCAATTTCACCATAACACTGGTACGTCGCACTATTACTCTCTGTATGGAATGCAAAAATTGGAGGATGGTGGCTGACCTGCATATACCAGGTCTACAGAAAATTAGCCCTTCTATTTCTTCTCACTCATTTCAATTCATACTTGATGTAGCTAGACTTGATTTCTCAATCACCAACTTCATGTTACTCACAGACTATTTTGTCAGAGAAAAACAAGCATAATATGTAGATATCATCATGCAAAAACTTCTCCAACCTGCTCAGCAAGAAACCAGGAGGAGCCATCTTGAAACTCATAGGTTTCCCCCAGCAACGGATTGAAGGGTTTAGCATCGCGATGGATGCTGCCATGATAACTTGCACAGGCAAAAGCAGTTGCATACAGCAGACGCTCCAAAGAATTCTCCTTGTGGACCGCTTGCTCCAACAACTCCCTGCTTCAGAAGAAATAGCTGCTTAAGAACTCGCCCAAAGATAATGTCTCATAAATCCTCTGTCAAATGGTAACTAGGCACGAATGGGAATAATGCAGTGCAAACTGCATACTGAATGTCCAATGGCCAACACTGGCATTTTGACTCACTATTTTGCACAAGTGGCCATTTTCTTCTTCATGGGTAGAAGGAATCTCAGATAATGAAAGGGAAAGGTAGCAGATTGAAAACACTTATCAAATCTTCTCTTCTGATCATGAAGAATGGAAGAGCAGAAGCGTTGAGCTACAAGATATGGAATTGAATAAATCACCTAAATTGAAGCTCTTCAGCACATTTCTGTAAAACAGAAAGAGGCTCGTTGATGGTGGCAGGCATGGTGATGTGACTTAAATCTCTGCCCACTGCATTCTTGAGGACTGTCCATACACTGAAACCTCGAGAAAGTGGTCTAGGTGCTGGTAATCTGCAGGCAAAATGGCCAACCACATCGATTCAAAGACAACCAAAATTCACAGCAACAGGGATCATTTCAGAAGAGACAATAAGGGATTTCTCACGACTTGCTTATTATCCATGTGCTCAGTGACAAGATTTTGACACTCAAAATTCCCAATTAGATGGACCTTCAAAAAAACCTTCTTACTAAAGATACTAGCTTATGAAGAACAAATGGGCAGGAATTAGATTTAATAAGATGGTCCAAAATATCAAATCCAGAAACTTATGGAGATCCATCCATACCCAAAAAATGAGGTTCACATGATTAGGATTATACTAGGTAAACAGTGTTTTAAAGAGCAGATGAGTTGCAAAGCACAGCCAACTTGAATGTCTAACTTGTGAGTTGGAAGCTTGTTTGAAGTGAGGAGCATATGAACCAAAATTAGAATTTAGGGTTTAAGGGCTAAATTCTTGGTTCTTTACTTGGCAAGAAATTTCACAAGAGAACTTACCCCTTAGACATGAGATTTAGAGAGAAAACCCAATCTTCATTTGTTACATTTATAGCCCAAGGTTCTATGGAAAATGTACACATGGATCAAAGGAGCAATCCAGTAATGAATAATGAGGGGAGGAATTGGGGGGGAACGCCTTTCAGATACAAAAGGGCAGATATGGAAGGCTCAGATACACAACTCAAGGGGGAAGGAAATGAACTTTTGAAAAAGCAAGCTGACCTTGTCCTGGGCTGCTCAAAATCTTCTCCTTCTGCCTCTGACAAAATGTCTGTGTCACCAGTGTAGTCTCCTTCCTCAGGAGAATCTGGGATACCATCAACCCTCTCAGCCAAGCTTTCTTGGCTTTCAAGAGTAGTGACTCGTGCCAAATACTCATGCTGATTTAGTACCTCTAGTGCTTCAAAGTATTCCTGCCAGAGAAGAGGCGTAAGGTCAAGTTGATTATATATAGTGTGGCCAACCATCACCCTAATTGTAGGCTGGCTGTCAAAGATTCACAAGTCTCGGAAATGAAACAGTTGGGGAAGCCCATTTGAAGATGAGCAGAATATATTGCAAGAAACACTTGTGGTTTAGCTCTTTTACTTTTATGCAAGATGTTTGGTAATACCTCATTTGTAACCTCAGTGGGTACAATGGAGATTTCTTCCTCAGTGTCATCACCTTCATCATCACCTTCCTCGCCATCTTCTCTGTCTGACAGGTTCTTCTTAACCCCACACACACACTCCTTCTGCACCCAAAACCCCCAACACCACATAACTGACAGATGATTAAAAAGGAACTAGGAACCTATCAACCAGCTTGACAACAACAGACTCAACAGTTCAAAATGGTTTCAACTTTCCAAAACAAATTTACAATAACCATGAGGTTCCTATGAAATTGCAAGTGAGATGGTGAAAGAAAAATCCAGCAATCAGGCACCTGAAAGCGTTCCTGCAATTTCAAAAAGGCCATGCGATCCTTTCGCAATTGTGGCAGGGTTGCCAGTGATTCCTGTAGAACAGCGTTTTCTGCCTCCAGCTCAAGCACCCTTTGAATCTCTTCTTTCAATGCCTGTCCAACCCACCGCCGGCACAAAGACCAATTCTTAGCATGGATCACACTTCAAGCATCAGTGTTTCTCTTACCTCTGATTGATTACCTGTGTGGTGTGTGGGAAATAAGTCTGAAGAAACTCAACTTACATCAGTGAATGTCTCCTGCATCCGATTCCAAGCTGCATGAAGGGACCCTTTTGCTAGGAACCCTCCTCCTCTCCCGGTTGAGTTTTCCCCATCCAACAACTTGACTTCCTTTCTCCTCAGGTTTGCAGCTCGAGACAGTTTAGACACTGACCCATTTGATGGTATTGCCTCCTGCTTTGGATGAATTGATACATTATTATTACTTTCTAAGTTTTTTTTGATAGAGTTTGTCTCAGGTTCTGGACAAGATGTTGCCCGGGTGGTGGTGGTGGTCATGCAGGAGAAGTCACTCCCCCTGTCTCCTTTCCAGTTCTTAGACCCCAATTCTGTGTCTGATAGATGACCACTTCCATGGACAGTCATCTTTCGTCCAGGAAAGCATTCAGCACCTATACAGCTCCCATCACGAAGAAATTCATCATTGGGATCATCAAGTGATAATGACAGGCTCCTGCGCCGTTCTCGTTTGAATTTCTTCTCACCTGTTACATCTACTGCCAATGTAGATTTATGAGACCTGCAGGAGATGGATACAACAACAAGAGAACATGGTTAAGTGCAACAATGCCACCTCTATTTATGAACAAGCAAGAAGGTGACTGCAAAAACCAACACATACATTGAAACTGACAGTCTTCACTTCATGTCTCAAATCCCCCCCCTTGAAACTGAAAAAGAGTGAAAACAGTAACCTGATACTAATACTGCTGGAGACTTTGCTGTTCTGATATTCACTGTCACTTTTCCACTTGAAGAGAGAACGTGAAACTGATCTTTGATGCACACCATTTTCTTGTGAACTTGAGGGCGGTGGTGAAAGCATATGCCTGGCACGCACATCTGGATCACTGGATCCTAAATCTGGCGATGAAAGCTTGTCATCACTTGGTATCACAGGATGTTGTGAGACATTGTCTGCAACAAACATGCCGTTGGATCTCCAAGTTGCCTCAGGCAAACTTGGCAGAGTGGACAACACTGTACCGGTCATGGGTACCCCTGAGGGATTGGCAAATCCCAGCACTCCTGAGATTGTTGATATTGACTGTTGTAAGGCTTGCAACTGTTGTAGAAATTCTGCACAGGCAATAGGAGAAACAAATACTTATCATCTGAGTATCACTAGTAGCAAACTGCACACATTTTTGTGGTATCTGCACTAGACACATACCAGCTTTTTACTGACATAATTTTATCTCATGCTGTTATGGTTGGATGCCAGTGACCAAACCATAGGACACACATACCCACTACCATGTGCACTGTGGAAGCTGACGTGAGAGGACTCATTTGAAGAGAAAAGAAAACAGAGGATCAATACCCCTAACTAGAGACCTGGCAGTTTAGTAGCAGCCCTGAGGCATCCCAGGCCCTTTCTTTCTACTCTGCAGAAAGGCAATGGAACTTCCAAAGATCACAGAAGTGGTGACCAGGAAATACCACGCCGAGCAGGCTCCACATCCTGAAGGCGTCCTGCTATCCTTCTGTTGAGCTCCTTATCTTGCTCCTCCCAGTCGCCTCTCACATGCTGTATATTGAAAAGGCGACAATGTTCAGCTATTTGCATCAAACTCAAAGCAGCATACAGGATAAAGATCATCAAGCCTTGTTTTGTTTCTGCTTTTTTTGTTCAGATTCTCTGCTTATGAAGTTTTTTTGAGTCCAACTCTTGGCAGTGAAGAAGAAATCAGTCCTAGAAGATTACACATCAGGGTGTGTAATTGGCCCTGATGCATAATCAGCATGACAAAAAGGATGTCACTTGTTTGGCTTCATGTTACCGAGGGTACAGATTCTTGAGGCAGCAAATGGCACCCCAAAGGCACAGCACCCACTCCTGCTTTTTGAAGAGACTTGTTGATTGTGTGCAATGATTCTTGTATGGTGTCCAACCATGGCTGTGCACCCACCAATGCATTCACAAGGCTCCCCCACCCACCACGAATTCAGCTGATTTATCTTCTTACAGGTAACAAAACAGATCAGTGCCAGCCCTCTCACTCGCTACAGAAATGTTCTACTTCACACTTTTCACTTCACCAAGAATGAGGAGCAAAAGGTTTTGCAAGTCACAATCATGTGATGTTGTCATTGAGTCAGTAATGTCATCATCATTAGACAATCAGTGATGCCCTCTGAAGAAGAGGGAGGAGTCTCTGATAATCCCCCAAGATAATTTACCTACCTGTCGATAGTCACGGTTTATGGTTCGAAGATGGTAAACAATCGAGCCCTTGATGATCTTGAATTGCCGCTCCTTGCTTGTTGCAGGAACAATTGTTGCTCCCTGTTGTTCATGATGCCCACCAGCAGCAGCAGATGTGTAACACCTCAGTCAACAGGAATTGAGGCAATCTGACAGATGAAATTCACACCAAAAACCCAACAAAAATTGAACAGAGAAGGAGAAGGAAAGGAAGGAAGGAATGGGGTGGGGATGCTCACAAGTAGGTTAATGCATCCAGGTCCACCAATCTGGTCTGAGTTTTTGTAGTGAAGAAGAAGACCTGCAGGATGAACCACAAACCAGCGGCGACGCCAGCGTTTGAATCTGCCAGCCCATATAAGAACCCAACCTGCTGGAGGCTGTCCACTAGCATGTATACCACTGCTACTGGAGCGTTTATGCCATCTGCGAGGATCATAGATGCGCCTGTTCATCATCACCCCCCCACACATGATACAAAGCCATCATTATCAAGCAAGCAAGCAAGCAAAGCAGGGTTTTGAGGAATGAAGCTCCATCATCAGAATGTAACAGCAGCGGGATCCCATCTTTTGTGAAGTGCAAAGCTGGGTGACTAGGTAAACTACTACTTACCTGTTTGACTGTGCAATGTCCTTTGATTTCATGGAGGATGACCGTCGCCGTCTTCTCCTTGGTTGCAATGCCATCATCTCCATTCTAAGGGTTTCTAAGGGTTCAGATTTCGTGGAAAGAAAAGGTCACGCGCAATTGTTGAAGAATCCAATGGTGTTGCAATTTGTTTGATTCTTTTTGTGCTCAATTGAGGTAAATACAGTACTGCAGCCACAAATTTCTTTTGGCTTTTTAAAAAAAAATGAAAGGAAAATTTGCTTGATCTCTGCAAAGTTGCAAACTACAAAATCATCAAAATTCTCAGAGGATGTTGCGTCTCAAAAGCCTGTTTCCACAAAAATTCTTCTTCTCGGAGGAGGACAACAACAACAGTTGCTGCATTGCCAATGTCATCACGAAGAACTCGCAGAGCTTCTTGCACGGCACGGCGATGGCGTGAAAGTTCCTTCTCGGGAATCCGCGAAGAATTGGGTGTCTCAATCTCTTCATCCCTATCTACACCTCAGAAAAGAGCACATGGTTGTATCCTTTGCTCCGATAACCCCTTTCCTTCAACTCCGATCGAGTTTCTCACACATATTCGATGATGATCGGTGTGCCTCCTCATCCTTGTCCTCTTCTCTAACTTCCGAGGATTTACATTGAGGATCGCGATCTACCTACTTCTTCCCACACATAGCCGTTGATAGCTTTCTTTCCGTTTGCTCTCTTGATCCTCCTAATTGCAAGCTTTCTGAAGCTTCCAAGACCACGACAGATGAAGATGAAACGAAACTCAATCAAATGCTCATATATCCAGGAGAGGGGGTGGGGGTGGGGGGGGAACACACAAGGTCTCTTCTTCCGTTGTCTGGAACCGTTGCTGTTGTCGGTACTGTTATTACTGGCGGCAAACAAACACCCAAAGTTTTCAGCTTCACTTTCTCCTCCTCACGTTGTTGTTGTTGTTGTTGTTGCTTTATTTTGGGCATCACCCGATCTCGTCGACCTCCTCTTCAATCGCAAGTTCACCCACGACAGACGAAGCGCAACCCATCACTGAGCTTCGGATCGGGGAGCTTCAATGGATCGGTTTTCCGCTATCCGCTGCTGCTGGGGGGAGTCGCGGACCGTCCTCGACGCCGCGAGAGGTCCGTTCGTCGCCGCTGCTGCGTGCGGGGAGCGTTTGCACTTCGGCGATGGCGGAAAAAGAAAGAGGATGAAGAGGCTTCCGTCTTTTACGCATCTTTTGCCTTCTTTTCAAAATCCCATGTCGTTTTCGTTGGTCAGTCGGGTATCTTTCAATTCTTCTTTTTTTTTTTTTTTCCCTCCTCGCACCCGAGCCAGGCACGTCGGCCGCCCCCAGAAATCCAGGTCCTGAATCACGAGCCCTGAATAGTCGAGGTCCTTGATCGCGAGGTCGGGATGAATCACGTGCCCTGAAGAATAATCGAGGTCCCGAATCCCGAGGTCCGGTTAATGTAAACATGCACAGACCCCCGGAGGTTATCAGGGCGGTTCTTTAAATTCATGACAATTTCTCGAAAAAAAATCATATACCCGGCTGGAGGTATTGTAGATTTATCCGTAAAGTCAGGCGATTAGGGGACGAAAACGGCCAGTTCATTTCCTTTCCTTTTGTGAGACCCATGAGTTTTTTTAGGGTTTTTTAAATAACCGGGACTGGTGGGGCGGTTCTCTAAATTCTTGAATAATTTTAAAGATCAGGAACCGGCAGTTCTTTAGAAATTCAAATAACCACACAACATGGGTCATGGAACACAAGGTCTGCTGAGGTCCTGAATCGCAAGGTCCCGAATGAAGACCCAAAAGTCTGTGATGGAGTCTTCCAATAGAAAATGAATTGCAATGAACGAAATTATGTTTATAGAATGAAGTATTTTATCACTCATGTAAATTGGTCATATGGATGAAAAATTGCATCTCCGGATGAAATTTGACCTATAAATTGTAAAATTGGTCATCATGTGGTTCGAATGAGATTACATGGATGAAATTTTGACAACATGGATGGAATAACACATCTTGACAATTGTTTTTCACTACTATCCATGGATGAATTCATCTTTGGCTACAAATAAATTTGGGTAGTAAAAAACAATAGCTCCAATTTCAATCAACACCACAACATTATTGTGCAACAAAATTGATGTTGATCACATGGATGAAATTACATGTGGACAAAAGGCTAATATTGCAAATGAATATCAAACACCAATGTCCTTGATAACATGGATGAGTGAAGACAACTTGGATGATTCAATTAATCAAATTGAATGAAATTTACCATACAAATGTTTGGATTTTCTACAAATGTTTTTATCAAATCAAATGAAGAAAAATCTTCTTATGTTCCTATATATGGTTCATCATTATTTATGTCAAATCCCAAAATTTTGTTTTTTTTTTTCATGTCCATGTAGATGGCGAGGGGAAAGGGGTTTAGTAGATAGGCTTGAAAGACTAGGTAGGTTATTAAATTATTTAATATAAATCACATGGAAATGCTAATTAAAAGTCACATGTTGATTTGCCTTTTAATACGCATTTAAGTGGGTAGGGGAAAAGAGTGAGGTAGTTGGGTTTTGAAGAGGTGGGTTTAGTCAACACAAGGAGACACAACTATTTGTATTTATATAGATTTCAACATTTCAAACAAGTAACTTCTAGAAATTTTAATATTTTCAAAAATAATTTAATCAATTAGTGAAAAGGTACTACAATATAATTCTTTTAATATCATTTTAAAATAATTTTGGTAAATTCTAGATACCAAAGTTTTCTGACCAGCACTAATGTGTTTTTATACTACTAAATCCATTAAAAAAAAAAGCTTTTATTCCATCATCCCATTCAATCAAAAATGCATATTTCACATCAAACTTATGAGCCTTTAAATTTTTTGGGATTAAAAATTGTATGATGTATATGGATTGTCAATTGTCCACATGAGAAAAAGTTTCAATATAGGTGATGCATTTGTATCTATGATTTTAATAACAAATAGATTTAATCTTGCAACAACTTGATTGATTCATGTTAGTGTTATGCTTCATCTTGAGGATCCATTTCCAAAGAATAGTTTTCTTTCATGTGTGTATTTATAGGTATCAAATTCATGAAGCACTTGGGCCTATTGTGAAAAACATAGTAGTGACATACGAAATATGAGTATTTTTCAAAGGTGCTCAAAAAGAAGTATTTTCAAGTATTTTTTAAAAAGCCCAAAAAAACGTATAATACGCGTATGTTTGAATTGAATTGAGAGTATGTCACTACTATGGTGAAAAAGGATTTTCCATTGACCCAATTACACTAGTTGGTGATCAATAAAAAAATTTTAGAAAAAAATTTGTGTTCTACAAAAATGACTATAACCTAACTAGGCTTTAACAATTAATTTGTTAAATTTTGTAGCAACATGGAGATAGAATTGTTAGTATACTTTTGGTTCATCCAATTTAACTATTTGTTACTTGAATTTAGTAGAAATGTGTATTTCTCATTTGAGATAAACACATTTGATATAGAATCACATTCCTTATAATCATATTTCTAGTTTCAAGTGCTAGCCAAATCGAATTTTGGGAACTACGTATGTGTCTTTGGAATTTCAATACTCCAACAAAGATATCAATCAACAAACCTTCAACTCAAACTACAAAATCCCAAATACTCAAATGAGAATCAAGACACCATCCCAATCATAAGATCTACTTCTTCAAGATGTAAGAACCATGTGCTTTTGAAAGGGGCCAATGGATTTTATG
>Ga0116228_10004829_pt1 | contig 11991 bp, 13 predicted proteins | sample S1TSphfallax_2_FD_89694 | JGI IMG/M metagenome (GOLD analysis project Ga0116228, IMG submission 89694) | Host-associated microbial communities from peat moss isolated from Minnesota, USA - S1T2_Fc - Sphagnum fallax MG | ecosystem: Host-associated > Plants > Peat moss > Unclassified | place...
GGTGCCACAATTTGAACATCCTCTTTTTGAGTGTCTTGAAAATTAAGAATTTTTTCATTAATTGACTTTTTATTGGGCACAAATTTATCTACTCTTTTCCCAACCCTCGCTATTCGGAAAAATATAATTTGAAATCAAAATAGGTAGATTTATTTTTGTAGCTACAAGCATTTGTAAAAGCAAATTGAATGGTTAACATGAATGAAAACCTACATTTGACACACCTTTTTCATGCAACATTCCATCTCCCAAATCCCAATAAGAAAAATTAGAAATTCTTTCCACCATTCATAAATAAGTACATAAATTTAACAAGAAAAGAGAAAAATGAAGAGAAATTTGAAATGAAAAATGAGAAGATATAAGGTTTGCTTTAAGGTTTAATATGATTATATTATCATAAACTCTAACATTTGATTCGCAACTAAGTTGAATGCAAGGGCCCATGAGGCCAAGAGAATGTGTTCGGATGTGAAACACACTTTCACAAATGAGGGAGAGTGCAAGAAATGGAACCCAATAATTCCCAAGTGCATTCCTACTTTGGGAGTTGCATTTGTGCGGGAGTCTTGAATGTTTAGAGCCTTAGTTGAAAAGGAAAAAGAACACCAAATTGAACCCTCAAGATCCCATTGAAAAGGTCTTAAAGTGTAGATATCTAAAGTGCCCTCACATTGTTCATTTAAATATGAAATGCATGAGTTATGATCAAAAGAAAGGTCAATAATCAAATTGAGAATTTGATTCTTGATGACAAATTTTCTTAAAGTAGGGGTCAAATGATCTCCAATTGGGATGTGCCATACACAATTGGAAAGATTCTTCTTAGGGCTATGAAATATTACCTTCGTATGATCCAAAAAAGTTGTTATGAGGAAGATATGAATGTCCAAAGTTTTGGGACACCAAAAGTTCCAATTTTGGGACTCCCACTTGGGATTCTTGGGAAAAAATGCCATTTGGATGTAGCGCTCATGAAAAGTCATAGAATATATTATAGGGAGGGGAGTGGTGCCTCCTCCTAAAGGTTACGAATTATGTAAAGCTTATGCTTGGGGTTATCCTTACTAAATCCATCACAACACTTGCGTTCAACTTGCGTTAATTATTATTTTTCTTTGGATGTGCATGTTGATTTTATCTTGAATTTTTGTTTATGAGTTCATCCTAGTTCCATCTAGAGTTCCAACACACCCACCTACCCCTGAAGTGATGTGAATTAAGTAGAGTGCCCCAACTATTTTGTTTTTCTATTGTTTCATTTTGGGACCCACATTTGGGTTTTGTAAGGAGTTTATGGGCACATCACCTAAAATGTGGATTTCCTCATTTTAAAAAATTTATTATAACAACATTGGCCCCAAGGCTTGTAAATTGGTTTCCCAAGTTGATAGCATTTTTTTTCTGCCTTGGGGCCAAGTTAGGACCATAAAGTGGTATATTAATTTTTTCCTTTTCCAAAATTGACTCCTAATGTAAAGCCCTTGAAGTTGATTTCAATGATTACAATAATATGAATGTTTAATTTGAGTTCAACCTTCACCTTGACTCCTAGTTTAAAATGGGTTTCATCTTTGATAACTTATGATATCATTGGGGTGAAAACATGGTAAAAATAGCCATGGGTGTTAAGGTAAAAGTCCTTTTCCTAGACATGACACATGTCATTTTTGTGTTGGTTTGTAACATATATTTTGGATACCCAATTTAACATTGCATGTTAAATATAAAGATATTTTGATTATAAATTGATTATATATCATGTATATTATGCATTCATACCCTCTATCACATAATTATGAACAACTTTTGTTAAAACCACATTTTCAAAATCCATAATTTAAAACATTTTTGAGCCAAATGTGCTCAAATGGGTTATAAAAAAAAAATTCATCAATTCAAGGCCTTTTTCCCTTCCAATCATCAATGTTAAAATCCTCTCCAATTTTTACAAGGAATGGTGCACATTTGGTAGAAAAAAAAATGTTTGAAAAAAAAACAAGGAACGTCCAAATTGAATGTTTGATTGCTTTGAACATGCAAAAACGTTTTGATTTGTGTCAAGCTTTGAGCATGTAAACTTTGCAATTATTAGCAAGTATTCCAAAAAAAAAATGCCATTTTTTTCAAGTTTGACTAGTAACTAACATGGTTACACAATTTAAACCTCATTGGCATAGGTTGCCAAAGTTTTTACATGAGGTGGAATTGACTTGATGAATTTAAATAAATTAACAAATGGTTATGATGGCGAGTCAATAATTCCAAATGTCCATGGAGTGGCTACAACCAAAATAATCATGATTAAAAACAATGGCAACATGGGTTTGCAAGTGATTACATTTAGCATCATGCAACTTTTCAAGCGGTTGTACTTCCAATTAAACATTAGAATCTCATGGTTAAAGATGTTAGAACCATAAATATTCTACCAAAGCCTAGTGACTAGGTTTGAAGTTCATTATCCTCATGGAAGACTCCCTCATAATTATGAACCATGGCCATTTTGAAAAAAACGTTTGCAAATCTAGTTTATGAGTTGATAACACAACATGCATAATCTTGCCACAATCACTAATTTTGCAAGGCGCACAAAAATTTTGTTTCAAAACATTTAGGGGAATGTGAAAGGTCTCATTTGTTTTAATAGGATTCGTAGCCCAAAACTAGGGATAAACAACACTAAAGGCAATCATAACTTGATGTTCTGGGAAACATCATTCTAGCTCATAGATAAAGCTTTGAGTTGCCCCTTCACATTCATCTTTCATTTTGGTTACAACCTCTTTGAAAATGTCTTTGGTAATAGGTAGAAAACTTCTAGCACCATCAACAATATGGGACTAATAGATAGGGTATTTACTTCTAACAAATGAAAACACAAGATATTCAACATCTTCCTTGCCATTTAGGCCAAAAAACCAATTCATGGGAAGGGTCTAATTGGTTAGAGATTCAATAAAATTAAAATCATTGAAAGTTAGATTTAAAAATTTGGCATAAGGATCACAATAACTTGCCTATGTAGCTCCTATTGAACCAACTTTATAACATCCACATAATTATAAATAAAGACATCTCTGCTTTATGCAATTTTGATCAATGTATGCATTAAATGTTTCAAGCAAAGGCAAAATGTAAAGGAACCCAAGAATGAATTCAATGTCACACAACACATTCAAGTTTTTCAAAGCAATTTCATTTTTTGCACTATTAGCGTGCATCTTCACAATCAAAGGGTAATATTTTGTGTACACCTACTTTGCTAGAGATAACATGGAACATTCTAAAAAACTTGTCTATTTTTAGGTTCATCATATTAACAAAATTTTGAAAATTTGTAAATTTTTTGGGGTTGTGTGTAAAGAAGGCATACATATTTTGCAAGATGCCTTCCAACTGACACGCTAGGTCTAGGTTTGATAAGGTGAGCATCACAAGATTAGTTTCGTGGGCAAAACAATGAACCCCATTCAAGAATGGGGTTACCTTTTCTTTAAATTGTAGTGTCATGTTAGTTCGATGGCCTTGGAACACACTTGTGCCATTGCAACCCACATTGACCAACTTTCCTCCCATTGTTTTCAACCTTAACCCACCAAATTCCAAAAATCACTTAAACATTAGAACAAAAATATTGTTAAATGTGGCATAGACATCGACTTGGTCAAGACAAAAGAGGATGGCGATCTTTGTCCAATTTTGGACCACATAGAGGTGGATTGAACACCATTGCGTATTTTTAATTGATGTAACCTCATTTGCACTAATTGCTATGAAGGCAATAGTTGCAAATGTGACTTTTGTAACATTTAACAATAAAGAATGCATGATTTCTACCATGCCTCAACTTGAGGAATTAAGTTTTTAAGAAAGAATCTTCATTTTCATAACTATAACAAAGGCTTCAAATTTTTGTAATTAATCATTAAACGACCATATTGCATAAGAAAATGATAAACAATACCAAATTGCACATATTTATGCTTGTGGTCAGTGAGGGTATCAACCAAAAAATGGTCCAAGATGGATAGGTGGTCATGAGCAGTGAAAACAACTTCATTTTTGGCATGCACAAAATCTTTGCTGAAATAGTAAAAACCAACATCAATTTTGGGCATGGATACCTTGCATTTTTGACAACCAACATGCTTTAGGAATTTTCATTCTTGGCATGCAAAAAATCTTTGTTGAAATAGTAAAAACCAACATCAATTTTGGGCATGGATACCTTGCATTTTCGACAACCAACATGTTTTAGGAATTTTTTTAGCTTCGGAGTTTGGAGTTTTTTTCCTCCTTCCATAAAGGTGCAAATCTTGCACTTAACTTGATGCATTAAACCCTTGTCATCAATTATAGACTTAACCCACGATAGTTTGGCAGTTTAAACATCTTGATTTTTTTTACTTTGCCATACAACTTCCTCTTCTTAAGATCTTTTTGTGTTAGATCTTCACATATATTAATGGGTGGGCTTTCATAAAACAACATAGTAACATGTGGTGATGAAGAAAAAAATTGATCAACATCATTTATAGGGGTGAAAAAATAGGGTAGATTGGCTTGAAAACAAATTTTTTTGGGATTTGCATAGGAAGGGGCCATGTTGGCTCTAGTCATTAATGACTTTAGGTTGTACATTACTCAATGAAGGTTAGGATTGAAGAAAATAAAATGTGGCTAAAGGTTGCAAAAAACCTAATGATGATTAAGTACAAACAAAATGTGGTTTCAAGTTGCAAAAAAACTTTGTGATGATTAAGTACAAACAAAATGTGGTTTCAAAAAAACTTAATGATGATTAAGCACAAACAAAATGTGGTTTCAAGTTGCATAATGAACAAATGAGATTAGAATAATATAATGCCACAATGAAAAATCACATAGATTAATTGATGAATCTTGAGATACGACATTGGTGGCTAGAGAATAGAAACCCTAAATCATATGAAGTTGGAAAAAGAGAATGGTTAAGGTATAAAAACCTTAAATCATAGAAAGTTGCAGAAAAAAGAGGTAAGGGTATAGATACCTTAAATCATACAAAGTTGCAAAAAACAAAGGTTAGGGTTAAGGAAGTTGGAACTTGTATGTAACAAGCTTCTAATTGGGCAAGGTGCACTATCATAAAATCATCCCTTGACCCTTAGCCATTTGGTTGCAACTCCAACGCCAAGGGCACACTATCACAAAATCATCCTTTGACCCCTAGCCACCCATTTGCAACTATAATGCCAAAGTCCAAGATTAAGTTTTCACTTTGTTATAATGTTGAGGAATTCTCGACACCCAACTAGAAATCCATGAATCATAACTTTCATTGTTAATGAATTCATCTTTGAAAACCCTAAACAAAACTACATAAATCCCCTTGAAAGTTTCTGATCCTACATCTAGATGATGAATGTTCACTGTTATATTATATTGACACAAAATTTCAAGGAAAAGAAACTTGGAAGAAGATCACATTATGAAGACATAAGGTGCAAGGAAAACTTCCTAAAATTGCCCAAATATGTAATAGACGTTGTTCATTACAAAAGATCTCAAACCTTTAAACTCTTAACAAATAGACATTCCTTTTACAAATAGATCTGGACATGCCAATTGTTAATGAGGGTAAGAACACATACTTGCATACATAAGCTTTTCCCAAAATCCAAGAAGTGAAAACCTTAGAAACCCATCCTTAGAAAAATGTAACACAAACTATCATACCAATAATGGAGCCCACATGAAATTCGTAATTATCTTGAAACATACCACCAATCTCAAGCATTAATATATCAAGTTTCAACCTTTCCACTATTGTTACTCAAAACCATTCATTTACATGCCATAACAAATACATGCAATAAAGGAATATTGTATGATTAACATACACTAGAGAATAAGAAAAAGGCAATCTTATTATAGATTCAAGAATACAAGAACTAGATAGTGGCACTCGAAACCTTAAATGCAAAAAAATAGAGCTTACATGTAAAATGGCACATTGGAAAGTTAAAGATTTTCTAAAATCTAAGTGCACCAATACTTACAAGTTCAACATCAAAGTGCAAGCTCCATGGTGCACCAACTCCAAACTTCAAAGTCCAACAAGTTTATGTTGGAACTTAGTCGTAGACAATATGTACTAGTGATTCCAAAGTTGAATCCTTTATTAATTTGCATTGCAATATCTTGTACACCATATCTTGATTCCAATACTCCCCAACACCCATTGTTACATAATCGAAATCCCAAGTCACGAGTTTTAAACCATAAGCTCTCATAATTGATTCAACCACCAAATTTTGTTTTGCACAATGCAAGCAATTACATCAGTATTAGATTATAGTCCGTTTTTACATGAAAAATCCTCATGCACATAAAGTGATGGTGAACTTTAGGTGTACACATACCACCCGCTACTAGTGAATTTTAGAATGAAATAGATCGCATGTTGCTGGTGACTTGTCTTCAAGCATAGAAGTAGCTATGGTGAAAAGCTCAATAGTGAAGTTCACACTCTTGGTGAATTGGTGGCCAAACCAATCGGTGACGTGGAGGTTTAGGGTTTAATGATGATGAAGATGCCATGGTGGTTTGTATGCCATGTAAAGCCCTTGGGGAAGGGCTTGTAGAGGGATTTGGAGCTAAAAAACCATGGTGGTTTGTATGCCATGTAAAGCCCTTGGGGAAGGGCTTGTAGAGGGACTCAGAGCTAAAAAAACCATGGTGGTTTGTATGCCACGTAAAGCCCTTGGGGAAGGGCTTGTAGAGGGACTCGGAGCTAAAAAACCATGGTGGTTTGTATGCCATGTCAAGCTGGGTTTGGGTGAATCCTCGGTGGCAAGGTTTTCCCCAGTGTGGGGCGGGTATTAGAATCGAGACTGGGTATTAGTCGGTTATTAAATCTGATATATGCATATATGATAGCTGGGGATTATTATTTCAAAAACCCAGAGCCTCCTCTTACTTGGGATTTTTTTGAAACTTATTACCTGCCCCTACTTCATAATCAACAATTTTATAAATCAAATATATGTAGCCAGACCCGACCCGAGGCGAAACAAAGGCATAGGGTATCTCTCTAAAATTGAATTCACACCCTTTTAATACTTGGAGGAGTCTTGATTGGGGTTAGGATTAGGTTTTAGGGTTTTGTAGTTTTAGTATGTGTTTGTGTCTGTAAAAGGGAAAGAAAAATTCAGTTTTTGGACTTGAGAATCCTCACAAGTCTTTAAAAATGGACTCACTAAAAAAGAAAAAAAAGAAAAAGAAAAAGAAAAAGAAGTTTTCATTCTTAGGACTTATAGGTCCACAAGGAATGGACTTACCAAATCCAAAAAGAAAAAAAAAAGAAAAAAAAAGGAAAAAAAAAGAAGGTAAAGTCCATTTAGAGAACTTGTGGACCCTAAGGTTATTAAAGACCCAACACTTGTTTTTTCTAAAGGGGCTTTCAAATACCTTGGTTAAAGAACCTGTGTATACCTGTCTGGGTATTTGTTAAAGAACCGAGGCTTGTACCAGTTAATCACGTACCCCAAACCCTCGCCCCTACCTCATAACCGCCCACTGTTGGGTTTCCGAAACCCAGAGCCGAGCGGTTCTCTAAATCTTAAAAACTCAAATAACCGGACCCGAGCGATCTTTCGATTTTATTTTTTTATAAAACCTGGACCCGACTGGTTTTTTCTTTTGGTGAATTCTGGCCACTTGGAAACAAATTTTTTTTCCAGTGCAATTCATACAAAGGATTTTTATGAGAAAAGTGGCGCCAAAGTGGAGGAATTTTTTTTCTGAAATTGCCATATTTAGACAATAGGCTAGGTTCCAGCCAGTGTTTGTTTTGTGAAGAATTTTTGCCACTTGGCAACAAAAAAAAAGGGCGGGGCGGGGTGTGACCTGTCCAAAAGATTCTTTTGGGGGGAAGAAGTCATAAATCGCCATATTTAGATTAAAAAAAGTTGAACTCGCCATATTTAGACCATAGGTTCTTGAATGTCGCCAGTAGATAGTGGGGTTTGAAAAAAAATTCCACTTTTCTCTCTGACCTTTAGCCAAATTTGGCTAAGTCCTCTGTAGACGATCGCCGATCCACCTACCTCACAAAATTGGGACAACAGAAAGCCCTGGTTCCAGCGCCAAAATATAACAGGACTCTTAGAGTTTTCTTCTTTCTTGTCTGATCTGTTGCCAAATCTGGCTAATTCCTCTTGCAGATGATCGCCAGTGTGGCTACATCACAAAGTTGACAGAAAAACAAACAAGAAAGCCCTCTTGCTTGGTGGGTGGGATTTGAACTTCAAACTCGCCGACTGAAGGAGACGAAAACAGATGTGGAAAATCGAGGAGCTCAAACGGTTTGGGATTTGGAGAAACGATTAGGTACCAAAGATCATCAGTCAGGCGAGGAGACGAAGAAAGATGGGGTTTTTTGTCATTTCTCTTTACTACTTGCTGACAGCTTTGGTGGGATCATTGCTCATCAATTTCTGTTACAACAGGGGCAAATCCGCTAACATGTAAGTAATAAGCTGCTCAAATCTCAAGCTTGGCCTTTTGCACCCTTGTTGGTTCTATGATCGTGTTTTTTTTTTTTGGGTTTTGTTGTTGCTGCAATCCTCTTATTATCAAAATTTTCACTCATGTAATTCATTTTTGTCCTTACTTCTTTCTCGAGCGGCTAAAATTTCGCAATCCATTTTTTTTTCCTCTGTTGTTTCTCTTCTCCGAGTTCGGGATTCAGGGACATCTTTCTATATGAACCCTAGCTTTTGATGCATGATCTGGGTTGAGGTTGTTATGCTAGACAGAGTTTCGATGTGCATTCAGTCATTTTAGGGTTTTTCAGGCATCTGAATTTCAACCCCGTCCTTTTTCTTCGTTGTAGAATTTCTTGATGGAACTGCTCATGAAGGACCTGTGTCTGTGAAGTAATGATTTTGATGCATCTGAGTTGTGGTGGTTATGTTACAGAGTTTTGATTTGCATTCAGTCTTTTTAGGCTTTTAAGGCATCTCAATTTTAATCCCCAGCTTTTTCTCCTTTGTAGAATTTCTTGATGGAACTGCTCAAGAAGAGCCCATTTCTGTGAAGGGCTAATTTTGATGCATCTGGGTTGTGGTGGTTATGTTATAGAGTTTTGATGTGCATTCAGTCTTTTTACGGTTTTTTGATTTTCTTGATGGAACTGCTTGAGAAGACCCCATGTCTGTGAAGGGACTGATTTTGATGCACCCGGGTTGTGGTGGTCATTTTACAGAGTTTTGGTGTGCATTCAGTCTTTTTACGGTTTTCAGATTTCCTTGATGGAACTGCTCAAGAAGACCCCATGTCTGTGAAGGGACTGATTTTGATGCATCTGGGTTGTGGTGGTTATGTTACAGAGTTTTGATGTGCATTCAGTCTTTTTATGGTTTTTTAGGCATCTGAATTTCAACCCCCTTCTTTTTTCTCCAGTTTAGATTTTTGCAATGGAACTACTCAAGAAGAACTCATGTCTGTGAAGGACTGCTTTCTCAAAGCTCTAGTCTTGCTTATGCTTTATCTGGATCCTTTTGTCCTGTTGGATGTGGAGTTTGTTTTTTGTGGGGTATGTTCCAGGCTAAGGTATCCCACATAGAGGGTTTGTGACAATTTTGAAAGTTGTAGAGTGATTGCATCTGGATTTTGCAATGAAATTGAACTGAAGAGATCCACTTTCTTCAATAGAACTCCCAAATTGCAGAGAATTTGGGAACTTAAAGGTTCTGAATTGCAAAGTACTCTCTGTTGTTTGGGGTTTGTCTTTTTATCAGGGTCATTTTGTGCAAGCATCATGTTCAGTATACCTTTACACTGGACTTGAAATTTGGGGTTTTGTTTTCTATCCACTGTTTCAAGCAAACTCTTTCAAATTAGCTGCCACAACCCCTGGAAGAACAGCTCAAATTGTCCACACAGACAGACAACTGGTATTCTTTGCTTCTCTTATTGTCTTGGAACATCTGTTGGGTGTGTGTGTCGACAGGCTTCACATGGTGCTGGTGAATACGGGTGTGATCTCTTGCTGGCTCATGTATGTAAAGCCATCTTACCTTCCCATGACTGTAGCAGATTTTGAGAGTCTTTGTGTGTTAAGAGGTTTGATTTCTGTACAATCTCCTGGTTAAAAATCAGGTCAGAGTTTGTACCTAATTGTCCCAGGGGTAGTGTACTCACGTATTGTTTCTACAACATATGTCATGGCTGTTATAGTTGCTATGTGGTAATCTGTATTATGTCTGATTCTGACTTATAACTAAGAATGTCGTAACAGCCATTGGTTGAATTTGGTTGTGATTGATGTGTGATTCTAACTTTTCTACAATATCTGTGAAGTCATTTGGAACAGAATTTGAGATGCATGTGTTGTGGGTAGGATTTACAGGACGGCATACTGAGTTTCTAACTTGCACTGTTGTGGAAAATGCAGGTGGGCAATTGTATGGCTATCACAATGGAAACCCCTTATCAATCCTGTACTCAAAGCTGAAGGTGAATAGTGGGACACGTGAAAGTCCTTGCTGGTGCATTTGACAAGTTTAGCAAAATTCATGTGCAATGTTTTCCATTTGGAAAAAGGAGATACCTTCTCTGTGCTCCACCTTAGCAATTATGCATTTGGTATGTTGCAATTTTTTCAGTAAATTCTGATCTACTGCCTGCTACTTTTGGGGTAGGAATCCTTCAGGGCAACCTCATGCATATTCCAATTGTAGTTCTTCTCTATTTGTAGTTCTGGAATCTCTATTAGGCTGGCACAGTTTGGATGCATGTCTTGTGCATGAAAGGGGTGCAGCAGGTCTTTGAATTCTGCTCGCACTTCCAAGGGATTCATAGCCTGATGGAAGACAAATGACTTGAACTGAAGAGTACTGAACATCTTTAGCAACTTGACTATTGTTTGAGAAGAGGATGTTGCTATTGAATTGTTGTGCACATGTCCTGAAGGGTGGAGGATGCAAGTTTTGAAGTCAACTAGCACTTTCTGTGATGACTGCACACAGCTGCTTGCAAACACTACAAATGGAAGGCTTACAGAAATAAATTGATGGGTGTCACACAGATAATCACTTCTGGTTTGTGCATCATTTACTTGCACATTTGGTCTTCAGCTGGTGTCACCATTCTTTGCATGAAAAGTAGTTTGAAAGGATCAAAGTCCTTTTTCTCTGCAAAAGCCACTGCATTCCTGGACCCTCTGTAGCAATCATGGAAAAGCGGACAAACATTTATAGGGAAAGGTTTTTCTTAATGATAGATTCTTGTTTACAACATTCAACACAGCAGCAAAAAGGAACTGTTCTTTTAGAAAGAAAAACCTCCAAAAAATACTCACAACCTTTCTATGCTTTCTCAGGACACTTGTGTGGCAGTGGAGCATTGTGAAGGTCATCAATGTTGTGCACCAATGAATTGATCACAAACTACTATTGTAACATTACATTATAAATTAGGGTTACTGAAATCCTGCTGGATTCATATTGAATTATTTGCACATCTCACGCTACTCTGGGAAATGTTAAACAAACTTCCTGTCTGAAGAATGGGCACATTTTGAGAGAGCTGCTGTCAATCCACAAAATTGGGAGGTGAGACCAAAATCCCAGAAACAGACATTTCTTAATCTGGTAGAGAATGCTAGCCAGATTGCAACAGTGTCTGAGAGCTGGGCCAGGAGAGACTGATCCCCACACAACACACTCTGTTTTTGCTCTCTAGTATGTTGCATTCTCTCATGTGCAGTTATCAAGGGATTGAACTGTGCTTGGTCAATATCTGTCTGTGATCTCCACAGATTTCTTCTCAAATTAGCTCTACATCAATGTACACTTCTCTGAGTGGATTGATTGGCCATCAAGGCTAGCATGCAGCCCAATGCAAAGGAACCCTGGAGATGGAGTACATTGTGAACTTTCTATAAGAGCATCTCCAAAGGGGACTGTATGTGTTCCTGCACAGTACAATTGGATGAAGACA
>Ga0116228_10004830_pt1 | contig 11990 bp, 7 predicted proteins | sample S1TSphfallax_2_FD_89694 | JGI IMG/M metagenome (GOLD analysis project Ga0116228, IMG submission 89694) | Host-associated microbial communities from peat moss isolated from Minnesota, USA - S1T2_Fc - Sphagnum fallax MG | ecosystem: Host-associated > Plants > Peat moss > Unclassified | place: USA...
ATTTGGACATCTAAAACACAAGTTATGGCCAAAAGAAAGGTTGGGAGTCAAATTGGCAATTTGATTCCCGACCACCAAAAGTCGGAAGTGAATTCGATTTCCTTGCGTGCATGTGGCGTGCAACATATCGTTGAAAAGATCTCAACAAGGGCTACAATTTTGCTTCATACCTCATCTCAAGTGGAGGTCTGCACTCAAAGTTATGAAACCCCAAAGTCACAAAAGTCCCAACTTTGGCAATCCTGGGACAAAATGCCATTTGGATGTGGGCCTTGTGGAGAGGCACAAAGTATACTATAAGGGGGAAGGTGGTGGCTTCCCCCAAGTCCGGGCCGTGGTGAGTCTTGTGAGTCTGAGGTTGCCCGTGGCTCATCTTAACACCAAAAATGCTCCAACTATGCATTAACCAACTTTTTGTTTGGTTTGTGTAGGTCTGTGTGAATAGTTGATGCTTGTCATTCTTTTCAGTCCCATCCTGGAGCTTTAGCACGCCCCTTTACCCCCCAAAGTGTTACAAGCCAGGGAGGGTGCCTTGACTCTTTGTTTTTCATTGTTTTCAGTTTAAACTCACATTTGAATCCATTAAGGAGCTAGGGAGCGCGTCAACTGTGACATAACTACAAATTAATTGCTTAGATTTGACTAGGACTTAACTAAAATATTGGGACTTAATTGAAAATTAATTAAGACTTAACTAAGAATTATGGATGAACATTATGAATGAATTCCATCTCTTGGAATATGGTGTTTAATGTTTACATTCATCACAAAAAAGGGGGAGTGGCCCAAGTCAAAGTGTTCATGATGCATTAATTTTGCACTTAATAGGGTATTGTTGAGTTAAGGAATGAAATACCTTAGGTTGTAGGGTCGATTTTGTCTTCCTTATAAAGCAAATTTTAACAAGTTGATGTTTTCATTCAAAAATTCATCTTTTGTGTTATGAATAACCTTCATTCATTGGTTGCATTTGAGCAGTGAATCAAATGATGATGGTTTGAATCTAGTACATTGTCACATGTTGGAACTCAAATCCACACAAATGCAATTAGATGTACAATCTTGTTTTGAAATTTTAATTAAAGCAAGAAGGTGGATAGGATGTGTTCAGAGGTTCAATGGGATAAAATGATTTTATTAGTTGTGCAAGGTGATCTTGGGATTGTAAATCCCAAGTTTAAAGTGAAAACATTATTTGCAAAACTTGCAATGTAAGGCTTGGCATTAAGAGAGGATCCATGGAAAACCCTTCTATTGAAGCAAGCATAATAGTTTCAAGAGATGGGAAAAAATTGCTTCAATATACCATTAAATGTGAATTAGTTATTCATATCACCAATTTTGTAAGACACCTTTTATCTTTTGGGATTCATGTTAGGATCTTAGCAAAGTGTCCAACCTATAATTTGCAAGTTGGAATTCAATAGCTAGGACAAATTATTTGCATTCAAGATTTTTTTGCAATTATCACATCAAGGATTTTTTTGATGAGGACTTATTCATTTAGAAAGAATTTTAAAGCTTGGGAATAAAGAATGTGTGGTTGTTGCAATTTTCAAAAGGTAATCCTTTTGCATTAACATACCATGGGATTCAAAGAAATTTGATTTTAATTTATGTCAAAGGATTGGGTGAATGGGTGGATTGATCGATCCCTAGTTAATATTTGTCCAATTATATCAAATATTGGAGGTCCAAGGTGCCTCAACACTTATTAGCGAGTTTAAAACACAACCTAGCATTGGCATGCTCATCATGTTGCCTACATGAAGAACAATGTGAATCCTTTTGATTGATATGAATCCTAATTCATGCCTAGGAGAGTGACTTCCATTTTATCCAAATAGAATGCAAAAAAATAGGGTGTGACTTATTGAAAAAATAATAATAATAATTTACTTAAATGTAAGGAAGGTGTCTATAATTTAGTATAAAAAATAATCAAAATATACATAATATATCTAAAAATATACCTGAAATTTATTTTCAATATGTTATTATCTCATAACAAACTTAAAAATACCCTATAATTTGAAGTGTGTCCTAAAATATATAAGGAATGACCTCCCCAAGAGTGCTTTTAGGAAAAAATCTAGATGCCCATTGAACTCCCAAAGCTAAAAGACTCAAAATGCAAAGGTTTACATAACTAAAATTTTCAATTCGATTTTGTAAATGAATTCACGTGGGATTTGTGCAACAAAAGCTAGTCTTCAAATCATGGTTTGGGTGAGGCCTCATTCTTTGGTTACATTTCAAAATGAATGAAACTACAAAATTAATCAAACTTGATGGGTTAATAAGTTCTAAAGCTTTGTTTAGGGTTTGCCGAACTTGGGATTTGATTAGAAGTAGTGCAAGATTTTGTTGCGACAATTCTTGCATCATTCTAAGCCAAAAAAAATTGCAACCTTACATTGACCTTGAACAAAGGCCTTCCAATTGGGTTGCATGACTCACATATATGGGATTGGATGCAAAATGCAAGGTGGGTACGTAGATCTCAACATAGCCTCTGAGATTGCCATGAGGTGAATATTTAAAACAATGTTCAAGAATTGTGGGGAGTGAAAGTTGAGAGCTTTGACATTGGTTAGCAATATTTCATCTTGGGGAATTTTGCCCATGTTGTAAGAAATGAGCTTTATGATTGTCTCAATCACTTTGGGGGTTTTGTGCCTTGGACATACATTCGACATTCTTCACAAAATGATGATCTTTTTCATTTGGTAATTTATATTTTATAATATTGTTACTTAGCTTAGGTTATAGTGAATTAGTTTAGAAGTTAAAGTATTATTAGGATAATTAATGTAGCCTATTAGCCATAGGTATATTAACATAATATTACAATAATAATAATAATATTTATTTATAAATAGTAACGCTAATAATAATAATAATATAATAGCTATGCATACCTATTAGTTAAATAATTAAAAAATTTATAGTATTGTTATACTTAGTTTCAACTAATAGATAGTTTAAGGTAGGATATTTATAGGTTGTAAAGTAACCTACTTGTCATAGGCATATTAGCATAATTAATATAATTATTGATACTATAATATAATACTAATTAGTGAAAAAAAATTATTATAATATTACTATTGAATAATATTAACTATTCATATTAGTTTACCATTTTTTATTATATCACCAAAGAAGATGGGATATGTTTTGAAAATGTTGTGAACTCAAAATTTTGTTCATTTTGTTTCATTTCTTCTGTTTGTTTTTCAAGTTTACACTTAAAAATGAAATTGAGAATTTTCTAAATAAAATAGGTTTAAAATAAAATAGGTTTTTTCCAAATAATCTCGAAATAAATAGGTTTTTAATAGGATTTATTTGCAAAATTTTGAATATTTTATTTAATTATATTTTCCAATTTAAAAAATGAAAAAAAACTGAAAAAATATTAAATTTTTATTTATTTATTTTTTGGTCCAATGAATTTGCCAAAACCTTAAATTGTTGATGAATAGCCATAATGTGTAAAATCTTGATTTTTTTAACACATATGTCAAACATATGGTTAATTTAACCTCTTAATTAATTTAGCCATGGTTAACTTAACCATAATTAATTCAATCATGATTATTTTAGTTTCTTGATTAGTTTAGCCATGATTAATTTAACTATGGTTAAATTAGCCTCATTATTAATTTAACCATAATTAATGTAGCCATAGTTATTTTAATCATGATTATTTTTAGTTTTTAAAGTAGTTTAACCACGGTTAATTTCATTATGATTAAGTTAACCTCCTTATTAAGTTATCCCTAATTAAATTAGCTTTCTAGTTAGTTTAGCCCAGATGAATTTAGCCTCCTAATTAGTTTAGTCATGGTTAGTTTTGTTGAAGTTAGTTTCGTCATCCTTAATTTAGGCTCCTAATTAAATTAGTCATTTAAACCATGATCAATTGAATCATGGTTAGTTTATTTAAAAAATAGTTTACACATGATTAATTTAGTTTAGGCATGGTTGGTTTTGTTTAAGTTTGTTTAGTGATGGTCACTTAAATTTTTTAATTAGTTTAACCATGATTAGTTTAATTGAAGTTCAATCGATGTTTAACATTTGTTAGTCTAAATTTAACTTTAGTTAATATGGGTTTAACCTTAATAATATTAGATGTATAATACTATTATACATAACCTGAATAGATATATTGTATATATTGATTTTTGTAAGTATAAATTTAAACTAATATTTTGATGACATATGTCCATTTTGTACATATTTAGTTGCATGTTAATTGCACACACAATGGTATGACCCAAAATTTATACACTATCAATTTCATAATTGCAAGCATGACTAATTTAGTTTACAATCTTAAATACATAAATTTTTTATTAGTGAAACTAAACATTTTCCTTTTTTGTTGCGCGTTGTTATGGCACACCACTTCTTTGTTTATGAGGCATGTTTGGAATCATGGCTATCCCTTACCTCTTGGCTCAAGCCTCTAGCAAATAAGAGATATTTTTTGGCCCTATAAGGGATACAACCTTGCACCTCATGTGATTAGACCAAGATTGCAAAAAGTATGTTAGATTATAATTACACAAAACATGTGATTCTAATATGATCGAATTTGTACTTTTCTTCAAAATTCTCCCTTCCTAAGTTGAGGTTGTTTGTTGTTGTGCAAGTTGTTGGAATGTATTTAAAAGTTTGCAAAATTACAACTTTCAAAACCTCCCTATTTTTGGACATGATGCTTTATAGCTTGAAATTGTTGACTTTTGTATCTAATGGCAAAACAAATTTTTTTTGTATTTGATATTATGAAATTTGTTTATGATTGCAATTCCTAGCTCTTCTCTAACTTTCTCCTCATCTTTTGGTTTGTCAACTATGTGTGAATTTATTAAGTGCAAGTCCTCTATACCTTCTACCTTAACATTAAAAATCTAGCTTTAATTCCTCTATAACTTCTACCTTGACTTTGAAATCAAAATTTAGTTCTAGTTCCTTTCCAATACAAACCTTGACTTGGATTAGTGCTTCTTGATTTTGTATACTTGCTTTCAAAACTATTGCACTTGGAATTATAATCTCGAAAAAACTTGGACCTCATTGTCAACTTCTTTATTATTTTAAACATGATATAAAATTTGAAATTATGAATTGTAGAAGGAGATTTGAGTTATATTTTGAATATTTGCAATCTAATTTTTGGTAGGACGTTAATGTTTCAAAATTTGGGAAGAATTTGTACCTTGTTCCCTACAGGGTGCCCATAAATGTCTCAATCCTTAGGATTTGTAGTTTGTTGCTTTGTTTAACAGTTCAACCTTAACACAATTCTAATTTTTTTGTTTGTATGTTTAGATCCCCTTGTTTAATTAAACACTTCAACCCTCTTCACCAAACATTAACCCTCCATGGGTGCTCACGTTACACCCCCTTACAAGGTTCTTGACTCTTTCATTGTCTCTTCAACAACCGCAAAAAAAAAAAAAAAACAACAAGAAAAACCTTTTTTGGGTGTTCATTTCCCCACCATTCCCCACACATTGTTGACTCTTAAATGGTCATATGTAAACACACCATCAAACAACAAACAAACACAAGGATGACTAAATTTCTTTCAAAATCAAATAAACTTACATCCAAAACTGGACACAAAAAAACCATTTCAACCATCCTCGGTCAAAATACTAAGCGATTATTTTTTGAATCCAGGTGTTTTGCCTTTGAGCATTTGGGTGCATGGTGTCTAGATATCAAGTATGCAATGTTTGGATGTTTTTGACCTGCACTATGGGGTGTTGGGTGGTAGGCCTATGAATGGTGTTGGGTGTCTCTGCCTAGTGCAAATCAGATGCATCATGATGGGTTTCAAAGCCATCATAAGTCAGAAGAAAAGCACTTCAGACTATGGAGTAATGCTAATGAATAAGAACACAAAGCTAAACAATTGTATATTGATGGAAAAGACTTTACTAGGCAGTTGGGTTTCCATAATGCAAAATCATTATTACTATGATAAAGGTCCAAATGACCCAGCACCCACTAGGCCATGATCATCCACAAAAATCCCATTCCCAAGTGAATTAGGATGATCCCTAACTCATGGGCTCACTCTTTGTTGGGCCCTGCCCCCCACAGGGACTATCACATTAGATCCAACTTTTGAAAGTTTTACCTTATTAAGAACCAATTTCACATTAGGCGAACCCGTTTCTTTGGTGAAAGTGTTTAGACCGTTTAGATTGGAATGGATTTTGTTTGGGTGTTAAAGAGTGTGGACACAGTAGTAGGTAGATGTACAACATCATCTTATCTATTGGCAGGGCCAGTGTGTTTGTGATGATGCCTTGTTCCACACTCAAACCTAACCATGCCCTCCCCACCCAAAAGGAGCCCCTTTAAATCTCTGCATGCATGTGTGTGTGTGTGTGTGTGTGACAACACAAAATTCATCAAATACAAATCATAGTTGATGTTGTCATTGTGTGCTCCCTAGTCAGTTCCTACCCAACAACCCAAGCACCCAGTTGTGTGTCAGTTACACAAAAGAATCATCAGCTAACTATACATGTGTGTGTGTGTGTGTCTCACATGCATAAATACCATCATATACAAATCATAGTTGATGTATGATAACTTATTATTAATACTTTCGAGTCTTCTCTACTCAAATGAGCATGTATGTCACAAATTCAACCCCTGCAAAATCATAGTGCAACTATGATCATCCACAAAGTACCTTTGTTGAGCTGACCCAATGATGATAAATTATCAAACAGGTTTAACTCACTATTGGTGGTGGTTTAGGTTGTTGGAAGTTGTGATTAGGTGTTGGATTGGTGATACAAACATGTGTTACTACTAATAAGAAGATGGGGTTTGATTAAATTGGTGGAGTCCTGGTTGTTGTGATTAGGGTAACTGAGCTGCTAACAATTAACAAGTGTTTAATAATAATCTGTGAATTAGTAGTTAGCTCGTGGGTTTGGGTATTGTGATTATCCAGTGCTGGTTTGCTAAGGAAATCTATCTATGAAACAAAGTTGTTTTGTTTTGTTTTGTTTCTTTCATTGAGATCTCCCTCCCAAATCATCATGGCATTTCATGCCAAACTCTTCTTGTCTTCAGAAAGCTAGCTCTTGATGTGTAGAGTGCACTGACTTGGTTTGAAATTGTTTGGAGCTCCAGTGTGGAAGCTATTGATTATTGAATCATTTTCTCGATGAAAATTAAATAAACTGAAAACTGTATCGGAATTTGGGGGGCTTTCTTGGTGTTGTTGGAAAGCTCTCGGTGAGTCAGATTTAATAAAGTTTATTTCGTAAATTTCAGAGCTAAGCTGCGGAAGATATTGATTTTGGCTTGGATTTTGTTGGTGAAAATTCAAACAAATTGCATAAAAATTGTGTTTGGTAGGAAAATCAATTGAGCCCTCAATGTGTTCACATTGGCAGATTAAAAGAATTTCAATCCTGAAAATGTGAAAAAAATCAAAGAATGTGTTCACACTTGAGCCAATGACACAGGCTACACTTGTGTGTTTAACAACAAATATTGGTGTTTGTTAATTTGGTAACGGGTAATTTGGGCCATGGGGTTGTGATTTGATGCCCAATAGAATGTGTTGATTAGGTGGTGGGTTGTGATTAGCTATTACTATAATGCCTTGGTGGCTTCATCACAAATTATATTAGGTTTTTAATGCCAAAAATTTCAAAAAACATAATTTTCAAAGAGAAAACTCGTGTGAAGAAAAATGAAGAATCTTTTGAAATATTATGTTTTTTGAAATGGAATTTTCAAAAAATTAATTAATTCTTCGATAGACATGTGTTGAAGCTGCCAAGTTACTATGGTAATAAAATGTGTTCAACTATAAAAGACTAGTGTGGCAATTGGCTTATGCCATTAGCTGAAGTGTGAACTTGTTACCACACTAATTTATTTTGAATTTTGAAATTTGATTGAATTTTCAATGACGAAGATTACTCCCAAATTCAATATCTCCACCTACATATATTGTAGTTCTAAAATATATGAAATCATCTCCATACAAATTTACTCCATTGAACACTTTCCAACAATACCAAAAGTGCACCCAATTTTTAATTTTTTTTAAAGTTTGAATTTAATCTATTTCTCAATCAGAAAATTGCTCAATATCCAATAACTCTTGCACCATAAGTGTAATAATTATGAAACCACCTTTGGTGCACTCCTTCTCAAGGACGGCTTTCTAGAAGTACTAAGAGCATGGGGGGAGGAGACACCATGCATGGTGTGACAACCAAAACAACAACCTACTTATCACTTAATGAATGGATGTTGATTTACATGGTGAGTTTAGGGTTTTGATTGGGTGCTAAATGGGTTTAGGATTTTATGTTTATGCCATAAAACTGATAAGTGAGCAAGGAAGTAAATACTAAAGTAGGTCCAATAATTTGATGAGAAAAGTATGTATTATGTTCATATTCTTTGTTTTTAAAAATCTTATCTATATATAGAAAAAGGGTTATATTATTATAGTATTAGTGTATTAATATACAGAGGTTGTTGAATAGTCTTGTGTGCAGGATTTAATGAGAAAATCATGTGTGTTATAACTAGGCTATCTAGTTGTAATGTAGTTTTATCAAACACTTTTTTAATTGTAATCTAATTTTATCGCACAATTTTTAATTATTAATTATTAAAAATAAAAAACATAATTTTTTCATAGTGCAATGACGTAACTGAATTTGGTGGTATGATTTTTTTTCTTTCCCTTATTTTTTCTTCGATTGAAATTAATAATTAGATGTGTAAAAAGGTTTGGTAAGGTTGTGAGAATTTTAGAAGATCAAATGGAAATGGTAGAAAGAGATCATTATTTACAATGGCCAACAAAATAGGGTTGTGTGTAGGACCGAAGATTGTTTTCTCAGGAATGAGATTGTTGGATTCGATGGTCTTGAATAAATTTCTCTTAGTTATCTTGAGTGGACTAACATTGTGAAACCTCATTGAGTGGACCCATTGTTCTTGCATATATTTTCACTGCTCCTACCTGGACAACTACTATAATTACTCTCAAACCTTGTGCATTGAAATGCTGAAAGTTTCAGCATTCGTACCCAAGTTTAATAAAACTCTAATATGTAATACCCATTTACAAATTATGGTACTTTGTTTTTTTTTTTTGAAGATCAGGCCAAAATTCCCTTTTTTGGGGGGGTTTTGTTACTACTACTTCAACCTGATGTTTTGTTTTCTTACTTCTTTTTGCTTTCTTCTTGACAGAAAGGAGAGTTGATTGAGCAGAAAAGAGGCAGCCAGGAGAGAGAGAGAGAGAGAGAAGAGGAGAAAGATCTGTAGCAAATGCCCAAGCTGCAAAAAAAGTTGCAAACTGCACAAGTTTTGGGTTTTTCTGATGGCAGAGACAATAGGGCAGGTGTTTTGCATTTTTTTGTCTCTGTCAGGAGGCCACTCTGCAGGCAACAAAAGTAGTTGCAGAAAGCTACAAACACTCAGCTTGCTGAAAGACCTTCTGATGAGCTTTCTCTAATCAGTTGTTACTTCTGTCTGCAGCATTGTCTCCAAAGATTATTGGTGTTTTGAAAACTAGACTTGTTCATCATGGATCAGTTCATAGATCATGTGTGGGAGCTTGTTGTAGAGGAGCAGCAGCTGGAGGAGCTGGAAAAGAAGGAGCAAGAGTTGTTGGGAGGATTTGGTCAGAGGAGCTGGAGGAGGAGAAAGAGTTGTTGGGAGGATTGGGTCAGAGAAAGTGTTGGGGACATTTGAAGAACATGAGGAGATTTTCTGCAACAACAAAATGCAAATGCAGCTCAACTCAACTTGGTTGTTGTTGTCAGAAGATGGCAAGAGATGATCAGTAGTTAGTAGTTAGTAGTTAGTAGTAGTAGTAGTTTACATTCTTATGTTGTCCTGCAGGACTCTCTGCAAACAAAATCTTGGGGGCGCAAAGTACTTAGAGCTGCTGCAAAGATTTTCGTAAGCTTGCTACAAAGATTTTGAGCTAGAGCTTGCACAGACTTTGAGCTAGCTGGATGGAGCAGCTGCTTCTGATGAGCTTAGTTTGTTTCTGCAAGGACCCTTTTTGTGGAATGAAGAATCTATGAAAGTGTTGGGGTGGAGAGGAGGAGAAGATGAGAGGCTTTTTCAGGGAGGATTTGGGTCCTCCTTTGGTATCCACTGTTCTTCAAAGAGAATGGCTAAGACCCACAAGAAGCAGAAGCAGAAGAAGAAGAGGCAAGCAGCAGCAGGGTCATGATGTTTTCAGCAGCTGGAATGAGAACTGGGAGATGTGGAGAAGCTCAGGAAGAACAGCAGCAACAACATTGGTGCTGCTGCAGCTGCTGGCTTTGGTGGTTGTAGCAATGGTGATGGCAGGGGCAAGAGCTGAGGTTTACATTGTGTTGATGGAAGGAGATGCAGTTGCTCACTACAAAGGTGGAGTTCTAGGCCTTGCTGCAACTGCACATTTCTTCTCAAAACAAGGAAGATCTGAATATCACAGGTACAAACCTAAACACTGCACAAAACCTTGCACAAAACTACTGCTGCAGCAAAAACCTTGCACAAAAACTGCAATAGAATTTCTGGCAAAAGGGTATTGGATGTGTCTGTGTTTGTGTCACATATATTGGGAGATTTTGAAGATCTGCACTTTTTGGGTGTTGCATTTTTGACCAGATCGGAACAGAACAAGGATGCAGTCGTTGCATACAAGGCACATTTGAGCTTGCAACATGATCAGATATTGCAAACAACGTTTCCAAACAAATCTTACAACAAACTTTACAGCTATCATCATCTCATCAATGGCTTTGCTGTACAGATGTCTACACAACAGGTAAGAAGCTGCCACCACTGCTGGCTTCCATGGTGTTATAACCTATCCCTCTTCCCAAGTTCCTTTCTCATGATCATTTCTCATGCAAATTCTCTTACTGCTGGAAATCAAATTCAGTTCTCATGAACAATTTTACGTATGGTTTTGTGTGATGAGATAGATGTACATGGAACCCAAAAGAAAAAATAAAATTGGGTGTGTTCAGATATGCAACATTTTTGACATGTTGATGGTTGCTGTTGTTTGTTTATTCGTTGATTTCTTAAAAAAGGCACAAGTGCTTGAAAGAGCATTGGGTGTAATGCAAGTGGAGATGAACTGGAAAGTGTCAAAGCTTACAACCTACACTCCAGATTTTCTGGGACTACCCAATGGAATTTGGTCACAGGAAGGTGGAATTACGAATGCTGGAGAAGATGTTGTGATTGGCATGATCGATACAGGGATTGATCCTACACATCCCAGCTTCTCATCTGTGGGTTCAAAGCCATATGGTACTGTCAGTCACTACACAGGGATTTGTGAAGTTGCTCCTGAGTTTCCTCAGGGCTCGTGTAATGGCAAAATCATTGGTGCTCAACATTTTGCTGCAGCCGCCATTGCAGAGGGAGCTTTTAATGCTTCTGTTCAATTTGCATCTCCCTTGGATGGAGATGGACATGGCTGGTTAGTCTCTTGTTCTTCTCTCTTGTTCTCTTCTCCATTTCTCCAAATCAAATAAGGTACCATTACAAACATTTGCAGTAAAAAAGTCTTTCTATTTGACTTTGGACCACAAACATGGTGATTTCTCAACTAAGCTTTGTTCATCCTGTGTGCCTGCATGTTTCTACTGCAATGGGTAGCCACACATCAGCAACAGCAGCTGGAAACTCTGGAGTACCAGTTGTGGTGAATGGCTATTTCTATGGGAATGCAAGTGGCATGGCTCCTCGAGCACGGTAAGCAGTACCCAAAGAATTATTTTGGGAGTTTTTTTGAAGCAAATCCTTTGCTTGGTCATTCAGAAAAAAACCCTTCAAATTTAAGAAGAAAAGCAGCAAAGTTAGCTTCCTGTGATCATCTCTCTCTCTCTCTCTCTCTCTCTCTCTCTCTTCAGGGTCCATGATATCAAGGTCTTCACATTCTTCGTGCCGAGCATGAA
>Ga0116228_10004831_pt1 | contig 11990 bp, 11 predicted proteins | sample S1TSphfallax_2_FD_89694 | JGI IMG/M metagenome (GOLD analysis project Ga0116228, IMG submission 89694) | Host-associated microbial communities from peat moss isolated from Minnesota, USA - S1T2_Fc - Sphagnum fallax MG | ecosystem: Host-associated > Plants > Peat moss > Unclassified | place...
AAGAAATTTAATTAGGAAGCCACTTACATGCAAGAAGGTTCAAGTGCCACTTGATTAAACCTGATTGTGGGGGATATAGTCAGTTGATCTCCCACATTACATATAGTAAAGGAAGAGTGTCGGCATATTTTGAAGTCGAATAATGAAGCTTCCCTTAAATCCGTGCAGTCATCCATCCAGCCGGACGGCCAGTTCATCCTTCTCGTCATCTGTCTATTTACAACAACCCTTAATCTGTCTAGTTATAGCAACCTTAAATCCGTCCCATCATCTAGATGGACCGTCTTTTTTTTGGGTGGGTTTGTTTTTGTGGCAGCAGTAGTGGTAGCACAGACACAACACAGAGACAAAGATTTTTTGGGTGGGTTTGTTTTTGTGGCGCAACAGTGGTAGCGCAGACACAACACATAGAGCAACCTTTAATCCATCCCGTCATCCGGCCGAACTATTTTTTTTGGGTGGGTTTGTTTTTGTGGTAGCAATAGTGGTAGTGCAGACACAACACACAGACATAGATTTTTTGGGTGGGTTTGTTTTTGTGGTAGCAATAGTGGTAGTGCAGACACAACACACAGACATAGATTTTTTGGGTGGGTTTGTTTTTGTGGCGTTTGGCGAACCAAGTGTGGGGGTGAGTTTCTAACCGTCGACGGAGTTCTCTTGGGAGAGAGGCACGCATGTCAGTAGGCACAGCACATAGAGTAACCCTCAATCCTTCCCGTCATCCAGCCGGACGGTTTTTTTTTGGGTGGGTTTGTTTTTGTGGTGTTTGGCAAAGCAACTATGGAGGTGGATTTCTAACTATCAACGGAGTTCTCTTGGGAACAAGGCAGGCAGGTCAGTCGTCGCAACCCCACTTTGGGTGAAGTGGGAGGATGAAACTCGCACTCCCAAAGTTGGGGATTTGGAGTCCTTCGGGACTCCCGAATGTTTAGAGTTCAACAGTAGGGTCCAAAACACCTTGCATTGGGATGTTCTTAATGTCATTGAGAAGGCCTTGAAGTGTAGATGTCTAAAATGCCCTCGCATTGGTCATTTGGACATATGCAGCCCAAGTTATGGGCAAAAGAAGGGCCAGGAGTCAAACTGGCAGTTTGACTCTTGACCACTAAAAGTCAAGAATCGACCTCTTCCCGACCTCCGAATTGAGAGTGCAACACGGCGTTGAAAAGATCTCAACGAGGGATACAACTTTGGTTTAGACCTCATTACAATCAGACTCCACAGTCGGGAGTTATGAGCTCCCAAAGTCCCAGGACTCCAACTGGGACAATTTCGGGATAATTTCGAGACTCCAACTTGGGAGTCCCGGGAAAATGTGCCATTCGGATGTAGTCCCCATGGATTGGCGCAAAGAATACTATATGGGAGAAGGTGGTGGTGGGAAGGTGGTGGCTTCCCTCGAGTCCGGGACGTGGTGAGTCTTATGAGTCAAAGTGCTTGTGGCTTGTCCCAACACCCAAGGGTGTCCGGGAATGTGAACTAACCCCCGTGTGGTTGGGTGTCCGAGAATGTGAACTAACCCCCGTGTGGTTGGTTTTGGATGCAGAATCAAGTTTGATCTACTAGTCCCTCTTCCTAGTCTAATCCCGAGACTTCTAGCACGCCCCTCTACCCCTTTATAGTGCTGAAAGTCGGGAGCACCCTTCCAAGTCCCAACTTTTCGCAACTCTACATAGTTGGACCCTCAAATGGGTCCAACTTGGGACTTGGGAGTGCGTCATCGGGAGTCAAACTGGCCGACCCTTCTTTTGCCCATAGCATGGGCTGCAAATGTCCAAATGGCTCATGCGAGGCCATTTTGGACATCTACACTTCAAGACCTTTCCATTGATATAAAGAACACCCCAATGCGAGGTGTTTTGACCCCTGCAATCAAGTTCTGAGTTTTCGAGAGTCCCGGAGGACTCCAAGTCCCCACTTTTGGGAGTGTGAGTTTCATCCTCACACTTAGCCCAAAGTGGGGTTGCGACACTACCCTACCTAGACAATATAATTGGTGGTTTGCAAGGTGAGTATTTGAAAATTGACCTTTGTGCATAATTTATCATTTAAAAAAAAAACCCAAATAAATTGATAACTAGGGGTATTACTTTGACATTGAAATTGTTAACTCATGAATCTAAATTTTTCAAAAAAATTGATACCCTTGGGAGTCCTCCAGGATTCCCAAAACTTAGTTCGATTATAGAGGTCAAAACACCTTGCATTGGGGTGTTCTTTATATCATTGGAAAACAATTGAAGTGTAAATGTCGAAAATGGGTTTGCATGAACCATTTGGACATCCACAACACAAGTTATAGCAAAAAAAAAGGCCAGGAATCAAATTGGCAGTTTGACTCCCAACCACTAAAAGCCGAGAATCGACCCGACCTTAATGCGTATTGATGGAACGCGACACATTTGGAAATATTTCAATGAGAGTTACAACCTTGCTTTAGACTTCGTCCCAATCGGAGGTTTGAGCAAATAATTATAGTCCCACAAAGTTGTGGGAGTCTGAACCGTGGCAGTTTCAGGACTCCTCCTTGGGAGTCCTGGGACAAAAAGCCATTTGGATGTGGGGGTCACGGGGAGCTACAAAGAATATTATATGGGGGAAGGTGGTGGCTTCCCCCGAGTTTAAGCTATGGTGAGTCTTGTGAGTCCAAAGTTGCATGTGGCTTGTCTTAACACTAAAGGTGTTCTAGAAAATGAACAAACCAACCTCTTAGTTTGCTTGATGCAAGTTTGAATAAGTAACTAAAGCTTGTCACTTTTCTTAATCTCATCCCAGAGCTTCAACACACCCCTCTACCCCTTTTAGTGTTGAGAATTAGAAGCGTGCCCCAAATTCCTCACAATTTCATTGTTTGAGTAACTCATACCCATCTTGGGTCTAATTAGGAACTTGGGAGCGCGTCAATGAATGTGAATGACTTCCCATGCCTAGTTGGCATGATGGAAAACACATCGATGTGGTTTTCTAGCATGAGGCTCATGGTGAGGGCCTGTTTTTTTGAGTTCCATTGTTCATGGCCAAACTTGTTGCAACCCCACTTTGAGGCAAGTGTGAGGATGAAACTTGCACTTCCAAAAGTGAGAACTTGAAGTCCTCCGAGACTCCTGAAACTTCAGAGCGCGATCGCAAGAGTCAAAACACCTCGCATTGAGGTGTTATTTATACCTTGGAAAGGTCTTGAAGTGTAGATGTCGAAAATGGCCTCGCATGAACATTCAAACATCTACAGCACAAGTTATGGTTGAAAGAAGGGTCAAAAGTCAAACTGGCAGTTTGACTCTCAACCACTAAAAGTTGGGAATCGACCCGACCCCGATGTGTGCGGGTGGAGTGCAAAACATTGTTGAAAAGCTCTTGAGGAGAGCTACAAGTTTGCTTTAGACCTCATCCCAATCGGAGGTCTGAGCTGGGAGTTATGAGCTCCCAAAGTCCCAGGAGTCCAAATCGGGATAGTTTCGGGACTCCTCCTTGGGAGTCCCGGGACACAAAGCCATTCGGATGTAGGTGACATGGGCAAACGGAGAGAATACTATATGGGGGAAGGTGGTGGCTTCCCTTAAGTTCGGGCCATGTGAGTCAAGTGAATCCATGTTACCCGTGGCTTGTCCCAACACCAAGAGTGATTTTGAATGTGAATTAACCAACTTGTTGGTTGGTTTTGATGCAGGTTTGAGTAACTAAATAAGTTGTCCCTCTTCCTAGTCTAATCCCGAAACTTTCAACATGCCCCTTTTACCCCCTTTAATGCTAGAAGCTGGGAGCAGCAATAAGTTTCGTCTACTTCCACTCTTTAACATAGTTGGACCTTTTTTGGGTCTAACAAGAAACTTGGGGGCGTGTCAAAACTTGTGCATAGCATGTAAAGCCTAGACCTCATGCATTGTGTCTTCGGGTGGCATCAAGCTCATGGAATGATTGTTGTCAAGGAAGATGATGTGCTCCCCATCATGGACCTCAAAACGCAACGAACTTAACTTGTAGCAGACCTTGAACGTTTGGGTTTTTGTATTCAAATGGTGGTGCTTGGCCAACTGCCACATTCCCTTTGATGGCAAGAAGGTCAACATGGGTTCCAACAGAGTCATCACCATCTTTGAAGCCCACAAGTTAATGACATGCTTCTGTAACCTTATGATATGTGTACATCTTCTCACCATTCATGGACCTACGGTCACGACATATGGCGTAATGTCATGTAGTAGTGCCATTTACGTACTTCATAATCTTGTCGATGGGAAAGTTTTTATAATAATCTTGCTTGATTGCACGACCAAAGAACATAGCGATGTGTCAATAGTCTAAGATGCCAAAATGAAGGTCAACATATTGAAGGAATGCATTGGTGACCAAACAAGACACGTCGGCACCATCCATGAATGTATCCGATTCAATGGCCCACATGTCTGTGTGTTGCATGGCAACAGTCGAATACCCCTGTTCATGGGTGATGAAAGATTACACTGGCCGAATTAAAAACAAGTATTGGATGAAAATGATGTTAAGTTTTTTCGACAAGAATTGGGGTATGAGCTTCATTGGGGTGTTGACATTGGCACCCTTGTGATATTGTTGGAAAGTTATTATGGTGCTTTCGAACCAATAGAAATTACATTTGTCGTTCCTAATGTTACAGATCAAATAACTTCAATATTCCTCCTTGCATGCTAATTCCTTAACAGTGAAATGCAGCAACATGAATAATGTTCCGTGCAAGCGATTTGTGGCATGTGCCCACTTTGCCAACAAAACGTGGTTACATTTTGGCATCTTGTCAATCCCCACGCCTTTTACAAAGAGCCCACGAATGTGATTGTTATCAATGAACATGTGTGTATGGAGGTCCCCCTGTGTTTGTGAAATACGTTTTAGCAATTTATTAAAAAAGAGTATCCGGCCTTGTCCACATTGGGCTTGTCAATGATTTTGCCTCTAGACATCACCCTATTGATCCACGACATATCTAATCCAAGTAACACCTTGTTGTTCATGATTACAACGGTTTCCTTGATCAAGCTTTGCACCAAGCTTTGAAATACATGGATGTTGATGGCCTAACCTTCAAGAGTGCACACAAGAGGCCTTGTTTGGACCAGTTTCAAGTTATCAAGGTGGTCACCCAACATTGTGCACACAAGATGTTGGGTTTCCTTCAATTGAATGAATGGTGTGTCCTTAGCATCATTCCAAACACAAGCTAGCCACTCCTCCACTTCTTCCATCGAGGTCTCTTTGTGCTTTGCTTGCCATGAGTCATGCCCCAATTACATTAGTACTGTCGTTGGCCACTAGTATAGCAAGATGGTAACTAAGTGGGTGACATTGCAAACATGCTAAAAGTTGAACCTAGTGGGGGCTTCTACTGGCTTAAGATGTTCACCACCAAAAACCTCAAGATGGGGCAATAAGTTTATGACCTAAACCTAACAAATGCGAAGGTCAATAATCGAACAATCTACAACAACACTTGATGAACAACAACAAGGTTTTCAATGTCTAGGTCATTGCCTTGTCAGTTCAAAATGTGAACGACGAGCTTGTCCAACTCTAATGTCAACCTAATGTGCAAATCGCCCAACAAATTCACTATGGGTTATTGCTTGTCTTTAGGGTTGATGTCCCTCAACCAAACCAAGGCAATCATTAGCTTGGTCATGAGTGTGGTGTCCTTGTTCCTTGTGTCTTGCATCCACACTTGACCCAAGCCCACTATGGCCATGTTTGACTTGTCCACAGAGGTTATAAGTTGTCATAATCAATATGCTACTTGGGTCATCACAACTCGGGTTTCATTAAAATATGTTTGTAACATATGTGGCAATTGGCTAAAGTCAAGTGTGTCGTCCACCACCATGGGGAGCAATAATGTTGATGCAATCTACATGAATGGTTTGCCCGATGGAATGATGTGGTCCAAAACAAGTTTGTGCCATCAAGACTATTGAAGCCAAGGGCGCTATGCACTCAAGGATGGGGTAGTGGTTGTAATTTGCAACAATTGTTGGTGATGTTCAAATGACGCCTACACATGTTCTTTCAATTGTAGTTCATCATTTGTGAGCCCTTCACCCAAAGATTGGACATTAAAAAATCTTGTGTTGTAATCGAACTTGTTAAACAAATGTTGCATGTGACAACATCCATGAACTTGGTCAAATTTCATCTTATAATGGGATTAAAAAAGATGTTTGGCCATGGTTTTTGGTGAGGTGCAATAGCAAGTGCACTCATCGAAACTCGTAAATGACCAAGGGCTTGGGACCATTTATTGTAGCTTGGGCTCCGAAGCCATGGTGTACATGGTGAGACGAGGGTTATCCAACGAGGTGAAATGAAATTTTTGAAATGATGACATTAGTTTTTTGGTGGAAGGAACCATCAAGTTTGATGCAAATTCATTAGGGTAAATCCTTTTGCAAGAATGATGATTGATTTGTAGCAACAAATGGCTATGCACTTGGGATGCGATGGGGTCCAAACAAATGTTACACATGTTACATAACAATAAGCAAACATTGTTGTTGATGGTTAGAACAACCAGACACCTAAAGGAACAAGTCAGGCATTTAGTCCATGACAAGGTGTAACAACATGCCCACTATTGTGGTTTTTTTGGTCCCATGGATGATTTGAAAGTATGTTGAAGTTGCGAATGTTGTGCCCTGACATGGGTTTGAAGCTTATCACCATGCATGAACCCTTTGGCACATGGTTCAACATGATAATGGAACAACCTATCTGCGCTTGATTGATGGACAATTGTTGAAAGGAAGGTGGGAGTGGAGATCGCACATGAGGATTGATGTTGTGCATGATGGTGGGCATCCCGTTGTTAGGTCGTGTCAAATGGGACACTACATTCTGTGTAATGAAAGTTCCCCCCAATGCATTAAATGTTGTGTTTAGCTTTGTTTGGCCTTGAAACCATGTTCCTTCGATGTCGGTCCCTTGCCATTGCCGCTATTATTTGAAACCATTGACGTTCAATTTAACAAACTTGCACATTGTTAAAACAACGTCAAAATTTGGAAACACTTTAACTCTAATTACATTAGCGCAAGTTTGCTATTGGTTTAGACATATGATGCCCACCCCATGTTTTACATTACATTTGCAAATACTCACATTTGGAAAGGAAGCAAAAATATGATGAAAGCTTAAACCAAGCACAATGTTCTTATTGTGGGAAAAGAAAAACAACAAGCATATAATGTTATATTTATATTGGACAAAAGACCTAACTTAAACCCTAAACCTAATTTTTTTTTTACTATGTATTGACATTAAATAATTTTGACTATGGTAGATTTGAAGTTAACAATAAAGTTTTGTATCCATGGTTTGGTGGATAAATTATGGTCTAATAATGGTTAAGACATCAATACCCTTAGCATCTTATGAATTTTAATTATCGACTTTCAATAACTTTGACTATGGTATATTTCACTTTAATAACAAAAAATCATATCCATTTTTTGGTGGCTAAATTAAGGTCTAATAATGAATAAGGAATTAATACTTTTGACATCTTATGAATTTTAATTATGCACCTCATGTTTACACTTGAACCTTAAATATTTGAACCTGAATTTGAAAGATATTAATAAATAAACTTACAATTTTTTTTCCACTATTTAAATATTATTTTTATTTTCAATAAATTTATTATTATTATTTTGTTAAACATCAATTTTATATCATGTACATAAAAAGATGTAGACATGCAAAAACATCAAAATTGATTTTTTCTCCTTTTTTTGTTAGTGTATTAAGTGTTTGGTTTTAAACAATCTATTGTTTGTTCTTTTTTCTTTTTCTTTAAAATCATTTTTTTGTGTTGAAATTTTTTCCATGCCCAAAATAATGATATTCATTTTTATTAAATTTTTTCTTGAAATATTTTTTTCATTAAGTCACCATATCACAAAATAAAAAATAAGAAATATATATACCCACCCCCTTTTTCCAACCACCCCATTGCACACCACCAAAAAAAAAATTCCTTGGAACACAAAAAAAACCTTTTTGGATTTTTAAAAAAAAAATCCCTCTTCTTTTTTCCTTAAATCTCCACTTGCAACTTGTAATTATTTTAATATAAATGAATTATCCACTCCTTATACCCATAGTAAAAAAGCAAACTTGTGAGAGAGGAAAAAAATTGAAATCCTTAATCCCTTTGCTTTCCTTAAAATTTCACCTATAAACCCCATTGTACCTTCACTTGAGTTTTTTTTTAAAACTTACATGCAAACCTATAATCTTATCCATTTAGCCAATTTTTGATTTTTTGACCCCTACACCTACTAGAGGGTGTTCCCATAATGCTTATGTAAGACAAAGCCCATAAAAAGACTTGGAATGGCAATTGCATATTCATGCAACATGGGGTTGGCTAGGGATGTTTACCTCTTTTGATTGCATGCATTATTGTTGAAAGAATTGCCAAGTTGCTTGGCAATGCTAATTTACTAAAAATTATAAACATTATTCTATAATCACAAAAGTTATTGTGAATCATAGTGTGTGGATATGACATTGTCATTATTGGTTTCCGTGTTGGCAACAACAACTCAAATGTTTTAAATAGTGAATCATCTTTGATTTTTGACATGTTATGAGGTGCAAGAAATGGCTTGAGCTTTGAGGCAAATGGACATTGTTACTCAAGTTACTACTTGGTAGTCAACAATATCTACCCTCATTGTGCAAATTGTCCATGAATCACAAGGGCAAAAAAGGAAGTGGTTTACACAATAGTTGGAAGCAATTCAAAAATTGAACAACGTTTTAACATGTTGTAGTTATGCCTCTACATAATCCAAAAATCCTTGTAGACATTGGGATAGGAACATTTTGAATGATATTTCATGCTTGTATGATCATTCACAACAAGATCATAGAAAATGAAGGTAGTTTGTCCCTTCTGCCTTATTTTGAAAAACATAATCTTCACATGTGGTGGTGTCAAATTTTATGAATATAGAGACAGAACAAAAAAGATAGAAAGTTTGGATAGATGTTTTGCATTAAGGAATGATTTGATAGAACATTTCTAAACTCTAAAAGGCAACAACCAATGATGTATTATTTTCAATAAATTGTTTTCATACATTTAGGCAATGAATTTTTGTATGTAATGTGTCTTGGATTTGGTGTGCAATAGCTTTTGAATTTTGAATGTCAAATGTTTTATTGACTTTTGGGTGTCAGATGTTTTTTTCCTTGCACACCTTTATATATATATATTGGTCTTTCTCAACACTCATAGACCTTTTTGGAGATTTTGTGTAAGATGGCCTTTCTTTACACTTGCATACATTTCTTTTGACTCTTGGAATTCTTTCAATGTCTCCCCAATTCTTTGCAAATGTTTTTTTTTGGTTGAAGATGTTTCATGTTCTATATATGAGCTTGGACACAAACTAAAAAAATCAAAAACAAAAAAACACCCATAAACCCCTTTGATAGTTTCATATTTTGTCACAATATCTTGACACGATATTAGGGGCTGGCAAGACATTTTCCCCTAGGCCTAGGAAAGTGTATATCAACAGGTTGCAATCGTGGGGGTGGGTTATGTGCACAAAACACAAACAATTATGACAGGTTATTCATAGGGGGGTGTTTTTTTGCGAACATGGGAGATGATATAAAATGCCACACTCAAGAAGGTGAAGGTTAGTGTAAGTGTTAAATTCATCTTGCCTCTAATTTTCAACCTACTAAAGGACCAAGAGAAATCTAGGTGAGAATTTAAAAGTGACTTGATTCTAAAATGCAGAGGGGTAAGACTTTAAAAAAAAACTTGCAAAAAAGTACATTGGCATTTGGTGGGGTGGGGAGGGAGTTTCATCCTATCTTTCCTTTTTCTAAGTGCATAAAATGTTGTTACATATGTTTTCAATGCCCCTATATGTACAAATACTATAATTAATTTGGAATCTTATGCATTAAATGTTGAGTTTCAGCATTTCATACTAAAATTCAATAAAATTTCATTACTTTGCCAATACCATTGAAAGAGGGGATAGGGGGTGAAAGGAAGCCCAAAGACAGGGTGAAGACAAGGTGGAGTTATGGATAACTCTATTGTTGTCAAATTTATTATTGATGCATGCCAATTGAGAAATGTGGTCATGACAATTTTGGCACATACCATTTTCATTGAACAAGGTTGTGATTTGTTGAATGATTGGCATAATGTAGAAGATATACCTTTTATCACCACCTACATGTGTCTATGGGATCTTTGCACTAGGGTTATGGTTGCACCAGTATGATTCAAATGAAAATTCAACAATTCAAATGTAATAACTGGGTGCAAATGTGGTAGGAGGAACCACTGCTATCCCAAATTCATCTCAACATTGTTTGTCAATAGAGGTGCCTGTTTACAGAAAACCAAAAGGATCATACATGAATCTTGAGCTTGAGATATTTATTTTGGCTTGTGTTAGGTGTAGGTTTTTAGATTTATCTTATATGTGATAATGTATTTCTGTATTTGAAAAGATATAACAAGAGCTCAAATGGTCAATCTGTACATTCACCAAGTAAGCATTCAAGCTTGCTTTTGCCAAGTAGTATGTAGTTGGACCCATACTTCTCAAATTTCCATCAGTAAAGCTGTTAAGTTGCCACAAAGTTTGTAGGTGCCACAATGGAATTGTGAATTGAACAATGCACAAGCACCGGATACAAAGAGCATGGTTGCACTTACATAAGCATCATTACAGTCAAAATTAGAAGGAAGTGATCCTCAAGCTTGGTAGCCAAAGAAATGGCAAATTGCATTGAATTTCTTTCCAGTGTAGATGCCAACTTTCTGCAAGTTATTACATACAAGCATCATGCATATTTGGTCCAAGTTTTAGAGACAACTTGCAAATAGTAAGTCATGGCATACCCAAAGTGCCTAGAAAGACAAAAATACTAACTCCTTTCCTTTTGCACAAGAATTGTTGATATCATTCCTTATCAGATATTGTATAAAAAATTCATGTATGGTTTAGTACATGGGTCTCATATTCAATAGGGTGTTGTGCCTCACATGTGTAGTGAAATGACTGCAGTGGATCCTCATGGATTTGAATGGAAGTTTTTCTGCAGTCTCTAGAGGTCAGAAAAAAACTTTGATGGCAGTTGTTTTTCCAGATCCTCACAATAGTGGGATCACAGATCAGAGAAGGTAATTGAATATCAATTTAATTGTAGAGTTCACATATCAATGGAGCCATAGCTTTTGTTGTTGTTGCTTTGTCTTGGATGCTACCTTGCCTTGTTATGTATATTTGACCAAAAAAATTTCAGGTCTTTTGCACTAGTGGGATAATACCATCAGCTGGAAAAGGTAGGGAAATGCAATTTGCTGATGGAGGTGAGTGCAACTTTCTTTATCATATATATAAATTCACTATGTTTGTGTGTGATGGAAGTTTTGAGGGGTGGGGGAGGGAGAGGCCGGTGAAGCAGCGAGCGACCACTATGGTTTCCGTCTGTGCGTGCGTATGTTTGAACCTGTCCATTCCGACCCGTTAACAGTCTCTGCGAGGCCGATTCTGCAACCCCCCAAAATAGGGTGGACAGTCCAAGACTGGCTTCAATAGGTGGATAGTCTAAGAAGTTGAAGATATCAACTTTCAACTTTTGGATGGGGGATGGTAGGGTGTTGGGGGAGGTATTTTTGGGATTTGGAGGGTGGGTGAGGAGATTTGGGTGCGCTTTTTTCTTTCCCGAAGAATGCATGGGCTAAGGGTTTAGGAGGGTCATGATTTTTAGTTTTTTCGTGGAGGGGGGGAGGGGGTGGGGGTGGGGTTATAGGGGTCTTAATAGGTGGAGGTGAGAAAGAACACATTGTAATATTATGTTGGGGAACACATTGGGAACCAAAGAAAAATGAAAAGAAACCCACCCCCCACCCCCTAGCCCCTCCTCCCAAAATTTAAAAGGAATAAAAGCAAGGCACCTTGAGTGCACCCTTGGGCCTT
>Ga0116228_10004832_pt1 | contig 11990 bp, 8 predicted proteins | sample S1TSphfallax_2_FD_89694 | JGI IMG/M metagenome (GOLD analysis project Ga0116228, IMG submission 89694) | Host-associated microbial communities from peat moss isolated from Minnesota, USA - S1T2_Fc - Sphagnum fallax MG | ecosystem: Host-associated > Plants > Peat moss > Unclassified | place: USA...
CACCGATGATCGTCGCACCAAGGACTGGGCGCCATACCGCGCTCAGTCCTTGAAGATGGCCGGCGTGCCCACCCAGATCATCCGCACCTCGTCCGTGCCGATGTTGCGCACGCCATAAGGGTGCCGCTGGTCGAAATGCGCGCTATCCCCGGCGTTGAGCACGAATTTCTTCTTGCCGACGTTCATCTCCAGCGACCCGCTCAGGATGTACCAGAAGCCCTCGCCTTCGCGATGGATCGTGGGCGCCGCGAGGCCGGGCGGTACGACCAGCCGCAGCGCTTCCATCTTCCGTTCGGGATGCCTGCCACTGAGCCTTTCGTACACCACGGGCGAGCCGAGCTGGATGCGCTCATGCTCGTCGGCACGCCGGACGATCTGCCCCGGATTGGGCACGCTCACGAAGTAGCCCACGTCGACACCCAGCGCCTGCGCGATGGCTTCCAGCGACAACAGCGACGGCGAGGCCAGGTTCCGTTCCACCTGCGAGAGAAACGGAATCGACAGGCCCGAACCTTCGGCCAAGGCCTTGAGCGTGAGACCCAGTCCGCTGCGCCGGTCGCGAATGGCCGCACCGATGCTGCGTGCGGGGATCTTGTCCGGCGAGCTCTCCTTACCCTGCATGCGTCAGGAGGTGTGATCGTTGGCGATCAGCCAGCGACCGCCCTGCTTGTGAAACAGCAGCGTCGTGATGCCCGACGGCGTGCTGCCATCGGCCTGGTGCAGGGTATAGCGACCCACGACGAAGGCGTATTGCGAGCCGATTTCCTTCACGTCCAGCACCTGAAGGCTCAGCTTGCCCATGTCGGCACCCGGCTTGAAGCGTGGCGCGTACTTGGCCTTGATGGCTTCGTACCCTTCGGTGACGCCGCTTGAATTGATATAGCGGGTGGTCGGTGCGTTCTCGTACAACTGCATGAAGGTATCGAGGTCGCCGGCCATCCACGCCGCGGCGCTGGCGTTGAGCGCTTTTTCGATGGAAGCACGCGTGGTTTCGGCGGGCGTTTCAGCAAGCACCGGCGCCACCAGCAGGACAGTGGCGGTCGTGCACAACAGCAAGGGCAGGTTTTTCATAGCGCTCCGTGACATGGCATGAAGGTGCAAGCGACAGGCAAGGGGCTGGCTTCCCGTCGCCATGCAGACATGGCCTGTGGTGTTGCCTGGCGTCGAACATCGTATGAACCCCCTGCCCCCCGGCTGGTTGGCCTCCCGCTGCACTGGAAAGGCCCTGGGTTGCATCCTAGCCGGAATTGCTTGACGTCATCAAAACTTTTTGATCTGATCAAAATCACGTGAAGACATCTTCGTCGGCCTCGCCCCTCGGGGTCATGCCGCTACGAAGGCCGTAAGGGCCAGGGATGCCGACATCCGCCGCGCCATGTGTTTTCGCAGTCCGCAGTACCGATACGCCCGCCTCTGGGGAGAGAGGGGCAACGTCAGGATCGACCTCCGCTTTCGGACATACCGTCCGCGAGACGGGCTCGTCTGGGCCGTTTACGGCCGCCCCTGGCGAACGATCGCTTCGACTATCAAATAGAGGGGGTTTGAATATGCATCATCAACGCGAACGCGTGTTCCTGTGTACGGCGATCATGGCCGCACTGCTGGCCCATCCGGTCCATGCCCAGGAAGCTGCACCCGGAAAACCCGGTACCACCAAGAAGACAGACGACGCGCCCGTTGCGCTGGAAAGCATCACCGTCACCGCGACCAAGCGCGAACAGGACGTGCAGAAGGTGCCCATCAGCATGGCCGCCTATACGGGCGAGCAGCTGGAACGCCAGGGCATCACCAGCCTGTCGGATCTCTCGCGCATCGCACCGGCGTTGAGCGTTGCCTCGTCGGGCCCGGGCGCCAATAACCTGATCGTGCGCGGCATTTCATCCAGCGCCGGTTCGGCAGCCACGGTGGGCTACTACCTCGACGATGTGCCGATTGCCGCGTCGAGCAATGCCGCGCTGATTTCCACCCGCGGCGTGATCGATCCCTCCGTGTTCGACATCCAGCGCGTGGAAGTGCTGCGTGGCCCCCAGGGCACCATCTACGGCTCCAGTTCGATGGGCGGCACGGTGAAATACATCACCAACCAGCCCGATGCGAACAGCACCGAAGTGCGCATCAAGGCCGATGCATCGGGCACGTACCATGGCGGCCCCAATGGCAACATCAACGGCGTGGTGAACATCCCCCTGTTGCAGGACAAGGTAGGTCTGCGCATCTCCGCGTACTACCGCGATGACGACGGCTACATCGACCGCTACCGCATCGATCCGAAGAACTACCTCGCTGCCGATCCGAATGGCGGCAAGCAGGACAACGTCAATACGTACAAGACCTACGGCACACGCATCGCCCTGCTCATCACGCCGGACGATACGCTGACCATCACGCCGAGCTTCATCTACCAGTATGCAAAGGTCGGCTCGCCGTTCACCTACGACAAGATCCCCGCCTCGTTGCAGGATCCCTACCAGGTGCGTGACGTCAACGAAGCCAACGTGCAGAAATCGACCATCTCCAACCTGGCGATCCACAAGCAGTTCGATGCGTTCGAGCTCATGTCGTCCACCTCGTACTTCACGCGCAACATCGACGTAAAGGACGACAGTTCCAAGGTGATCAACTACTTCTTCAACCTGCCCAGCGTGTATCCCACCACGATGTATGGCAGCTACAAGAACAAGGAATTCACCCAGGAATTTCGCGCCACGAGCAAGTTCGACGGCCCGTTCCAGGCCATCCTCGGTGCGTTCTACCACGATGTGGATGCGCCGCTGCATTCGGCCATTCCGTATCCGGCGGGCTTCAACCAGGCTTTCAACACGCCCTTCCCCACTTATTCGACGATCTATGCCGGCGCCCGCCACGCGACGCTGGATGAGTACGCCGTGTTCGGCGAGCTGTCGTACAACATCACCGACAAGCTCAAGGCCAGCGTGGGCCTGCGCGCCTTCGAGGTGAAGCAGAGTTTCGACCAGAGTGGTGACGGCCTGCTCAACGGCGGCCCGAGCAGCGTCCACAACACCTCGAAAGATTACGGCAGCACGCCCAAGTACACCTTGCAGTACCAGATCTCGCCGGATCACATGATCTACGCCACGGCCTCGCAGGGGTACCGCCCGGGCGGCCCGAACAACCCCGCACCAGCGGCGCTTTGCGGTGCGGAAGTGAACGGGCTGGGTCTCAGTCAGTCGCAGCTGAGCAAGTACGGCCCCGATTACCTGTGGAACTACGAGATCGGCGCGAAGACGGCATGGCTCGATCACCGCCTGATGATCAATGCATCGGTGTATCACATCGACTGGACCAAGGTGCAGCAGCAGATCGTGCTGGGTTGCGGCTACAACATCACCGCCAACTTCGGTAATGCGGTGAGCCAGGGCGGCGAGCTGGAAATCACTTGGCTGCCCATCGCCGGCCTCACCCTGGGCGCGGGTTTCGGTTACACCGATGCGCACCTGAAGAGCGACGTACCCGGCACGCCCGCAAAGGATGGCGACCGCCTGACCAACGTGCCGCGCTTTACCGGTTCGTTGTCGGCCGAATTCCGTCGCCGGGTCAACGCCGAATACATGGGTTTCGTACGCGCAGACATAGGCTTTATCGGCAACGCCACCTTCCTCTACGACCGCACCAGCCCGTTCTATCGTCGTGGCGGCTTCGCTACGACCAACATCCGGGTGGGTGTCGAAGGGAACAGTGGCTTCGATGTCGCGCTGTACGCGACAAACCTGTTCGACAAGCGTGGTGAAACCGATCTTCCGGTGGCGATCTCCGCCGACCTGCCCACCACCCGTCGCGTGGCCCTGAACCAGCCGCGTACCGTAGGCGTGACGGTGCAGTATCACTACTGAGGTATCCGCCGGGCCGCGATCCTCGCGGCCCGGCGGGCTGTTCGACGTGCGCGCGCCTTATAGCAGACTATTTCGTAGGAATCTGTCACATCCCCCTGTCATAAACTTGCGGCACACTTCGCAAGCGGACCTGACAGGGGGAACACCGCGCCAGCCCATGGCAGGTGCTTCGGGTCGCGTACAACCTCACGACTCGAAGGGGAACAACGCATGCGTTCGACCACGTCTCGGCGCGCCCTCTGGGCGGCGCTGGCCGGCCTTGCCACCATCGCACCGCTGCAAGCGGCCGATCTCTCGATCACCCAGTTCCGTCTCCGCGGCCCCGCGGGCGGCAACGACGAATTCATCGAAGTACAGAACACCGGCACCGCGCCGCTCGACCTGTCGGGCTACAAGCTCAACGCGTCGAATGCCAGCGGTACCACCGGTACCCGCTTCACGTTTCCTGCCGGCGCCACGGTGGCACCGGGTTGCTTCGCCCTGCTCGCCAACACGGCCGCATCCGGTTACTCCGGCAGCGTCACGCCTGACTTCAAATACAGCACGGGCGTCACCGACGACGGCGGCATCGCACTGCTGAATGCGTCGGGCGCGGTACTCGACCAGGTGGGCCTGAGCAGCGGCTCCGCTTACAAGCTGGGCACGCCGCTCGCCAGCCTGGGCAGCAGCAACGCCGATCAGGGCTACGGCCGCAAGACCAATGCCGGTGGTTTCCCGCAGAACAGCGGCAATAATGCATCGGACTGGGTGAAGGTCGCCCCCACCGCGCCGCGCAACAGCACGTCACCGTGCGTAGCCCAGGGCCCGTCGCTGTCGATCGCGGATAGCACCATCAGCCTGCGCAACGGTGACGACGTGCAGATGCCGTTCACCGTCACCCTCAGCAAGGCCGACGACAGCGATGTCACCGTGCATGCGGCTACCGCCGACGACACGGCCACCGTGGCTGCCGGCGATTACGATGCCGTCAACACCACGCTGACCATTCCGGCTGGTGCGACCAGCGCCACGATGAACGTCACGGTGCATGGCGCCAAGGCCGCCGGTCCGGACAAGGCCTTCCGCGTGAACCTGACCGATGCCACCGATGGCATCGCGATCTCGAAAGGCTCGGCCATCGGCGCGATCCTCAACGAGATTCCGGTCGCCGCTGAGATCTGGCAGATCACCGGTCGCGGCCAGGTCTCGCCGATGCTGGGCAAGCGCGTGGCCACCAAGGGCAATATCGTAACTGCCGTAGGCCCGGCCGGCTTCACGATGCAGACGCCGGACAACCGTGCGGATGACGATGCCCTGACCTCCAACGGCATCTACGTGTTCACCAGCGCCGCCCCGACCGTGAAGGTGGGTGACCAGGTGGACGTGGAAGCCACGGTGGACAACTACTACAACCTGCCGGAGCTGAAGAACGCCACGGTCAGCACCACGATGCACGGCGCGCGCCTGCCGAAGGCCGTCGCCTTCAACGACAAGGTACCCTCGTCCGATCCGAACGCCCTGTCCTGCGGCACCACCAACTTCCAGTGCTTCGTGGGCATGCGCGTCACCATCAACGATGGCATGATCACCACGGGCAACCTGCGCTTCAGCAACGAGCCTTTCGCCGAGGTGTACATCACCGCCAACGGCAAGCGTTCGCTGCGCGAACCGGGCGTGCGTTACACGGTGCCGGTGCCCGAGGGCGTGAACCTGCCGAACTGGTCGGGCAACCCGCAGGTGCTGAAGATGAACACGGCCGACTTCGGTGCCGTGCCGGTGAACACGCCGTACAACGCGGGCACCACGTTCAGCGCCGAAGGCGTGATCTCGTATGCGTTCGGTGCCTATACGTTCATTCCGACCAAGGTCACCGTCAAGAAGGCGGCACCGCTGCCGCGCGCGGTCGATCCGCGTCCGTTCTTCGCCGTGCGCGTGGGTGGCTTCAATACCGAGCGTTTCTGCGATACGGAGTTCAACACCACCTTCACGTGCAGCGGCGGCAGCAAGGAGCCCACCGCCGACGAAGTGAAGCTGAAGACGCAGCGCCTGTCTGCCTACATCGGCAGCGTGCTGAAGCTGCCGGACATCCTGTCGGTGGAAGAGGTGAAGAGCCTCACCGTGTTGCAGGGCCTCGCCAAACAGCTGGGTGACGATTATCCGGTGCAGTACGAAGCGTTCCTGCAGCCGGGTCATGACCCCAGCGGCATCAACGTGGGCTTCCTCGTGCGTACGGATCGCGTGCGCGTGGTGAACGTGCGCCAGCTCGATGCCGACGCCACGTGGCAGGACCAGGGGCAGACTTCGTTCCTGCATGACCATCCGCCGCTGCTGCTCACCGCCGACGTGCCGACCCTGCTGGGACGCATGCGCGTCAACGTGATCGCGGTGCATCCGAAGGCGCGCCAGAACGTGGACAAGACCGGCCCCACCGCCGATCGCGACCGCCAGAAGCGTTTCCTCCAGGCCCAGTCGCTGGCGAACCAGGTGCAGGCCTTGCAGACCGACCGCAAGAACCTCTTCACCCCGCTGCTGGTGGTGGGTGATTTCAATGCTTATCAGTTCAGCGATGGCTTCGCGGACGTGGTCGGCCTGATCTCGGGCAAGTACGACGACAGCCAGAACCTGCTGAAGCTCGGCAAGAACATCGTCAAGCCGGCGCTGTGGAACGCCGTGGATTCGGTGCCCTCGAACGATCGCTATTCGTTCCTGTTCACCGAGAACTTCGGCAACGTGCAGGGCCAGGCCCCGCGCTCGGTGCCGACGCACCAGGTGCTGGACCATGCGCTGCTCAACACCAATGCGCGTGCGCTGTTCCTGAAGATGCAGTACGGCCGCGGCAACCTCGACGCACCGGTGCAGACGCTGGACGATTCGGCGAAGGCCACCGATGTGAAGAAGGCGCTGGGCTCGTCCGACCACGATGGTTTCGTGGTGGATATGCTGGCGCTGCCGACGATCCTGCTTTGATGGCGTGATGTAAAAAGGCGCCCGGCTCAGGCCGGGCGCTTTTTTATGCCTGGGTCTACGAAGCCCCGCTCTTGTAGGAGCGCGCCTGCGCGCGACCGGATGTGGCGAAATCCATCACCGTTTCCGGATACCCGGTCGCGCGCAAGGCGCGCTCCTACACGGCGAAGCGGTTGGTTGCCTTCACCAGCTCGCTGGCGATGCCCGGCTCGAAGGCCGAATGACCGGCATCCTGCACCACCGTCAGTTCAGCCTCAGGGAATGCACGATGCAGATCCCACGCACTGCGCATCGGGCAGACTACGTCGTAGCGACCCTGCACGATCACGGTCGGGATGTGGCGGATCTTGTGGACGTCACGCAGCAGCTGGCCATCGACTTCGAAGAAGCCCGCATTGACGAAGTAGTGGCATTCGATGCGCGCGAAGGCCAGTGCGAATTCGTCTTCACCGTTGGACGAGATATGGCCCGGGTCCTGGTGCAGGTGGCTGGTGCCTGCCTCCCACACGGACCACGCACGCGCTGCCGCGACACGTACGGCCGGATCGGTGCTGGTGAGACGGCGATGGTAGGCGCTGATCAGGTCACCGTGCTCGGCCTGCGGAATGGCCGCCAGGTAGGCCTCCCACGAATCCGGGTACAGGTCGCTGCAACCGGACTGGTAGAACCACTCCAGCTCCGTGCGGCGCAGGGTGAAGATGCCGCGCAGCACCAGCTCGGTCACGCGCTCCGGGTGGGTCTCGGCATAGGACAGCGCCAGGGTGGAGCCCCACGAGCCGCCGAAGACCTGCCACGTTTCGATGCCCAGGTGCACGCGCAGGCGCTCGATGTCGGCGACGAGATCCCAGGTGGTGTTGTCGGTGAGTTCGGCGTGCGGCGTGGACTTGCCGCAGCCACGCTGGTCGAACAGCACGATGCGGTACTTCGCCGGGTCGAAGAAGCGGCGGCAGTTGGGGTTGGTGCCGGCGCCGGGGCCGCCATGCAGGAAGGCCACGGGCTTGCCCTTCGGATTGCCGCTTTCCTCGAAGTAGAGGGTATGCAGGGGCGAGACCTTGAGCATGCCGCTGTTGAACGGCTCGATCGGCGGGTAGAGGTCGGTGGATTCCGGGGCCATGGTCGGGTCCTTGGGAGGGGGAAAACCCCAAGGCTAGCACCACACCCGTTGTAGGAGCGCGCCTCGCGCGCGACCGGTGGCGTGGAGACAATGATGATCGCCGCCCCGCCCTGTAGGAGCGCGCCTCGCGCGCGACCGGTGATGCGATGATCTCCATCGATTCCGCATCACCGGTCGCGCGCAAGGCGCGCTCCTACCAGGAGATAGATGGTTCGGGGCGGCGGGGTCGCGCGCGAGGCGCGCTCCTACAGGAGTTTTCCGGGGTTCATGATGTTTCTGGGGTCCCAGACGGCCTTGATGCCGCGCATCAGGGCGATCTCGGCGTCCGAGCGTACGCTGCCCAGCCAGGGCTTCTTTACCAGGCCGATGCCGTGCTCGGCCGAGATGCTGCCTTCGTGCCGGTGCAGTGTTTCCACCAGCAGCGAGGTCACGTGCTCGCACTGCGACACGAAGGTGTCGTTGGCGAGATCATCCGGCTTCAACACGTTGATGTGCAGGTTGCCATCGCCGATGTGGCCGAACCAGACCACGTCGAAGTGGGGATACTCCGCGGACAGCAGCCGCTGCATTTCCTCCATGAAGGCAGGCACCACGGAGATGCGCACCGACACGTCGTTCTTGTAGGGCTTGTAGCGCGCAAGGCTCTCGGTAATGCCCTCGCGCAGCCGCCACAACGCCGCCGCCTGCGCATCGCTGGAAGCGATCACGCCATCGACCACCCAGCCCTCTTCCACGCAGCGCTCGAAGAAATCCAGTGCGTCGGCTTCGCCAGCGGCGTCGAACTCCGTGACCACGTAGAACGGATGATCCTCCGCAAACGGCTTCTGCGCACCATGCGCGGTCACATGCGCCAGCGCGCGGTCGGTGAAGAATTCGAACGCTTCCAGCCGCAGACGATGGTTTGCCTCGGCGAACACCTTCATCAGGGCATCCATCGCCGGTATAGCGAGCAACATGACCTGGGTGTCGGGCGGTGGCGCCGTGAGCCACAGCGTGGCCTCGACCACGATGCCCAGCGTGCCTTCCGAACCGATCACCAGGTGGCGCAGGTCATACCCCGAAGCGTTCTTCACCAGCCCCTTGTTGAGGTCGAGCAGTTCGCCCGTGCCGGTGACGACCTTCAGCCCGGCTACCCACTGGCGCGTGTTGCCGTAGCGGATGACCCGGATTCCGCCGGCATTGGTCGCGATGTTGCCGCCGATCTGACAGGAGCCTCGTGCGGCGAAGTCCACCGGATAGATAAGCCCCCGGTCGCGGGCCGCTTGCTGCACCGCCTCAAGCGCAATGCCGGGCTGCACGGTGAGGGTGCGGTCCACGGGATTGAAATCGAGGACCTTGTTCATCCGGTCCAGGCTCAGCACCAGCTCGCCATGGGCCGCCACGGCACCGCCGGACAGGCCGGTCCGGCCACCGGAAGGAACGATGGCGACACCCGTCTGCGCCGCCCAGCGGACGATGGCCTGCACCTGCGCGATATCGGCCGGAAAGGCCACCGCCAGCGGGGCCGGCGTCCAGCGCCGGGTCCAGTCGCGGCCATGGTGTTCGAGGTCGCCGGGGTCGGTCGACAGCTTCAGGTCGGGCAGCAGGCGGGCAAGCTCGGACAGGCGCGGATCGGTCATGGGGGCTTCGCTCGGGTCGATCCCCCGAGGGTGCCAGCGGCGGGAAGCGGCGTCCACTGCACTGCAACAATCCCGTCGCCCATCTGGCATAGTGGACGTCCACCCACGCGGAACCTGGCCGGCCATGAAGCGCACGTCGTATCCGAAAGAAGACATCAAGGTCCTGCTGCTCGAAGGCGTCAGCCGCAGCGCCCTCGACACCTTTCGCCAGGCCGGATACACCCAGATCGAGTTCCACGAAAAATCCCTGCCCGACGACGAACTGCGCGAGCGCATCGCCGATGCACACATCGTGGGCATCCGCTCCCGCACGCATCTCTCCGCCGAGGTGTTCTCCCATGCCCGCCGCCTGATGGCCGTGGGCTGCTTCTGCATCGGCACCAACCAGGTCGATGCCGCCGAAGCCGAGCGCCTGGGTATCCCGGTGTTCAACGCCCCCTACTCCAACACGCGCAGCGTGGCCGAACTGGTCATTGCCGAAACGATCATGCTGGTGCGTCGCATCCCGGAGAAGAACGCCGAATGCCATCGCGGCGGCTGGTCCAAGTCGGCCGCCGGCAGCTACGAGGTGCGCGACAAGGTGCTGGGCATCGTCGGCTACGGCCACATCGGCACCCAGGTCGGCGTGCTCGCCGAGTCGCTGGGCATGCGGGTGATCTTCCACGACATCGAGCCCAAGCTCTCGCTGGGCAATGCCCGCCCGGCTGCCAGCCTGGATGACCTGCTCGAACGCGCCGACGTGGTCACCCTGCACGTCCCCGAAACCGCGCAGACGAAGGACATGATCGGGGCGGCCGAACTGGGCCGCATGCGCCCGGGCTCCATGCTGGTGAACGCCTCGCGCGGCACCGTCGTGGATATCGACGCCCTGGCCGAAGCCCTGCGCTCGAAGCACCTGGCCGGCGCCGCCATCGACGTCTTCCCGGTGGAGCCCAAGGGCAATGGCGATGCGTTCCTGTCGCCGCTGGTGGGCATGGACAACGTCATCCTCACCCCGCACGTCGGCGGCAGCACGGCCGAGGCGCAGGAGAACATCGGTATCGAGGTGGCCTCCAAGCTGGTGCGCTACAGCGACAACGGCAGCACCCTGTCGGCCGTGAATTTCCCCGAAGTGTCGCTGCCGGGCCATCCGACCAGCCGACGCCTCCTGCACATCCACCGGAATATCCCGGGCGTGCTCTCGCGGATCAACGAGGTGTTCTCGCGCGCCGCCGTGAACATCGACGGCCAGTACCTGCAGACCTCGCCGCAGCTCGGCTACGTGGTGATCGACGTGACCACCACCGAAGAGCATGCCGCGGCGCTGCGCAACGAACTGGCCGCCATCGACGGCACGCTGAAGGCGCGCGTCCTCTACTGAGGCGCGTCGTCGGAGACCACGCGCGCCCTGCCCCGCTGCTTGGCGGTGTAGAGGCGGCGGTCGGCCACGCCGATGAACGGGTTCACCTCGTCGTGTTCCTTCGGCACCAGGGTGTGTACGCCGGCACTCAGGGTAAGACGGGCACCCGGACCGATGCCCGTATGCGGGATGAGGGCACGGTCTACCAGGTCGAGGCAGCGCCAGGCCTGCGCCATGGCCGTGGGCTCGTCGGTGTCGGGCAGCAGTAGCACGAACTCTTCGCCGCCGAAGCGGCACAGTACGTCGCGCGGTCCGCGCAGGATGCCGGTGAGTGCCTTCGCCACCCGCTTCAGGCATTCGTCGCCTTCCAGGTGACCGTAGTGGTCGTTGTACTGCTTGAAGTAATCGATATCGAGCACCACCACCGATACCGGCTGCCGAAGGCGCTTTGCCTCGCGCCATTCGATGTCCATCATGCCGTCGAAGCGGCGACGGTTGGCAACGCCCGTCAGGCCGTCCTTGTAGGACAGCTCTTCCAGCTCGCGCTGCATGTCGAGCAGTTTTTCTTCCGTGCGCTTGCGCTCGCTGATGTCGAACATGAAGCCGATCAGGGAGTTTGGCGTGCCATCCGGGTTGCGCACCACGTGGACCACGTCGCGGATCCACACGAAGGTGCCGTCCTTGCGCAGCGCCCGGTAGTCGGCCTCGTGGTCGATGCCTGCCTGCGACTGCGCCACGCAGAAGTTGAACACCCATTCGCGGTCTTCCGGGTGCATGCGGTCGGCCCAGTCCTGCACCGTCGCCCACGACTGCGGCGACCAGCCCAGTAGTTCCTCGATCTGCGGGCCGATGTAGTCGAACCGCAGGGTGGCCCAGTCGATCTTCCAGGGAATGGCCCGGGTGGATTCCAGCAGGGTCTTGTAGACCCCCGGTTCCTCGGTGAGGATCACGTCTTCAATGCTCATGGGGATCGGTACGCTTGGGAGTTGGCCCGCTTAAGACGGTCGAGTGCGCGCTGATGCAACTGGATGAGATGATCGGGATCATCGTAGTCGATCCGCCAGCCGCAGCGTAGTTCCCGGCGCATCAGGCGGATCATGGCCTTGATGACGACATCACTGTAC
>Ga0116228_10004833_pt1 | contig 11990 bp, 8 predicted proteins | sample S1TSphfallax_2_FD_89694 | JGI IMG/M metagenome (GOLD analysis project Ga0116228, IMG submission 89694) | Host-associated microbial communities from peat moss isolated from Minnesota, USA - S1T2_Fc - Sphagnum fallax MG | ecosystem: Host-associated > Plants > Peat moss > Unclassified | place: USA...
AAGAAACAACTTGCAAGGAGTCCCCCTAAAACTAGGGAATCAACCAACATTGGTCCAAACAATTCAAATAGCTCGAAACCCATTATTTTATGATGGAGATTTGCATTTGTAGTCCAAGCTTCCCTCATAAATCCCCTAAATTATTGGTTTTAAAAAAAAATGATTTATTTATTTCTTTGGTGTATTAACTTTTTATTTGGTGATGAACCTCTCTTGAGCTTTTCATTGTGCTTCAAGCAATCATTTATAGGAATATTTTTTCATCTGTGCACAACAAAATGGTCAAACACTTGCTTATTATGTTGGTTATGCCATCCAATGAACATGTTAAGGTGAAGCTAAACGACGCACCCAACATCATGGGGTGATTCCATTTCATAATGTTAAAGTCTAGGGAAACAAATTCAACAATTTTAAAAAACCATTTCATGTTCGACAAACATATTTTGGTTTTTATTATTAAAAGTGAAAAATCATCAGTGAAAATTTATCCCATAAGATAAAATCACCCATCACCAAACCATAGGTGAGTGAATATCAAGACAATTCAAAAAATGTCCCATTAGCAAATACCACCCAACTAGTAATCATTTAGTGATATTTAAAAACTAAACAACCAGTTCTTAAAACTTTGTGATTAAGGTTTTAAAAAATTTCATTTGGAAATGTTTTGGTGTATGTCAATGGATTTCAAAACTCCCATGTGCCAAAATGTTTATCCCTTTCACTTGCCTCCTTGAGTTTGATCATCAATAATCATTCTTCTCAATCTCATTTTTTAGATTGTTTAGAAATAGGAGTGATATTGTTTGTGTATGAAGTTTGACATGTCTAGTTATAAGATGCACTTTAATCACATATGGAAGGATACGAGTTCACAAGAGATCAATTGTTTTTTTTTCAATTGTCCTTCTTTTGGGAGATTTTACCTTGCTCATTTCAAGCTTAACAAAACTTTGTATATGTTTATAGAGATGCAAGGTGAAGTGCTACTTATTTCCTCTAAACCTCCAAGGTTAAGGTTGAAAGTGATGAGAAAAATGAACACATGGTCTATGAAAACTTAAGTGCTTGTTCACTAATCAATTTGCTCTAATGGGGTTAAGAAAATGACACAATCTAGCACCCAAGATTTTAATGTTTGAGGAAAGAAAGCTTTGCTTAACTTTTCAACTTGTAAATGTAGGTTTTTAAAGATGATAACCAATGTTCATGTTTTTTGACAATCTTTTGTCACCAAGTTGATAAAAGAAAAATCTAATGTGGTTGGTGTTAGGTGTGTTAGTTTAGTTACTTGGTTAGTTAATTAGAGAAAATCGGGCTAGCTTAATTGTTTGATTTTTAAAAAAATTCAATCAATTTAGGTGTGAATGGGGTTTGAGATATTTTGTGAGATTCAATTTCAAATTGTGTGTTCTCAAATCACTTTTGATAATTTGAGATTTTAAAACACACATGTTTTATTGTTGGAGTTTTAAAAAGTTTTTGGGATGCAAGTTTTTTTTGCATGGTTTGTATTGAGATTTGTTTTGTGAGCTTGGATTCCTACATTATTGCAAAGGTGAATACTATTTTGAATTGAACATGGTGTACCATTTAACATGTTTTCATGTTATGTTTTTAATGTGTGATGACAACAATAATTATAGGCACCGACATAAAAGTACATGACATTGAAGCAAAAGTATTTTTGTGATAAATATGTGTCAAAAGTCACAAAAGTTTGGGAACCATTTTTTTTGAAATCACCATATTTACACAATATGTTCCAGCAAGTTGCAAAATAGAACTCAAATTTTTTAAAATTTTCCACTATGACTTGTAGCCAAATTTGAGTAAATCCTTCCTTGTGGACAAGAGCTAGTGTGGTTACCTCACAAAATTGAGAAAAAAAATCCTTGGTTTAAAACCAGTGTTCTTTTTCATGACACTATGCTTGGGTGTCAGAAGCAAGCATCTCAAGAAGCTTTTAGCAAATAAGTGATGACTTAAGTGAACCAAAATTTCTCAAAAATGTCAAAAGACATGAGATATTTGCACAAAAGCCATGGATGGCATATCTCATGATGCATGAATTTCACATGTATTATTATTATGTGTGTAAAATGACATGAGGATAGCATGATCATGCTAGAGGCTGGAGGGTGGCCTTATCCTAGGGGACTTCTGAGGTTTAAGGGCCCCCCTAGAAAGAGGGTGAAAGGGTCCCTAAAATCCAAAAAGGGAGATAAGCTCTCCACCTCCTCCTAAACATTCTACTTTTTGTTCACTCTTTGTGGGTCCCTAGTACACACTCCAATTTTGGTTGCAGATTTCTTTTGTAGCAACACCAAGAGATGGGTTGCAAAGGTAACAAGCTGTGAGGATTCTGGAGGCTTGGTTGTCAGCAGATTTTTGTGCAGAGAAGGAGCAAAACAGTGTACCCAAGTGAAGCTTTTTCTTCCCAGCTTGGAATTTGGTAATCCGGTTTAGAAAACCTCTGGAGACTCTCTTGAAGGTTTGAGGATTGATTTTTGCAATGTGGGTTGTTGGTTTTGGAGCTCATTCCCTGATTGAGTGACTACGGAGAAGAAATCTCTGATTTTTGCACTCGCTTTTCTTGCTTGTCTTTTGCATGTTTGTGCATGTGTGCTAGGTTATAGAAAATGGGTTTTCTTTGTTGTTAGCTAATTGAGTTTCCTGAGACTAAGATTTCCATTTCTGTTTTAGATAAGACCTAGAGTTTGTACTCTTGTTTTTCAGGGTCCAGTATAATAATGGATGTATCCTGGAAGACACTCCTAAATTTTTTTTATCTGTTTCTATGTTGAGCAAGCAGAAAAAAAAGGAGGAGCAATGAAAGGAAGAGGATTATTGCTGTTTTCCACAATCCTCGTTCTCTGCAGCTGCAATGGTGAGCAGCAGGTAAAATGGATTTGAAACCAATGGACACTCACATTCTGCAAGCTCTGGAATGTTCTGGAGGCATGGTTGGAATGCCCAATCATTGGTAACCAGTCTTCTAGTAAACAGGATTTGCAACATCCATACTCATGGCAGTAATGAAATGGCATTGAGCACGATCCATGTTTGAAGCTCTTTGATACTCAGAAACTACCTAATTGTTGGGGTTGACAGGCAGCAGGGAAGGAAGAGGAGAGGTTAGTGGCAGACATGACATGTGGGTTGGATGCAACTGCAGCTGGTGGCAACACATATGGGACAGATTGTAAAGGACTATATGACATGCATTCCAATTCAGAATTCTTTCCTGAAATCCCTTATGTCAAATATGAGGTACTATTCATCTCTGCACATAACTGTCCAAATTGGTCTACAATATCAAGGAAAGAGATGACAGAAAGGAAAAAAATTAGGGCAAGGATTTCATTTCATTTTGAACTAGAATCAGAGAACGATGACGTAGGTACTTGTTTTCTTGTGGGAGTCTGCTTGATTAGCAAGCAAGTGTTTTGATTCTTGTTGTTGCACTGCTGTTCCTTAACCATATCTTGGAAGAGGAAATCTCAGTCTGGGGACTTTTCCTATGTTGCTGTTTGTCCATTCCAGGGACCTGCAAGTGACAATCCACTTTCATACAAGTGGTACAATGCTGAGGAGGTGATTCTTGGAAAGAAAATGAAGGTGTGTACATACTCTCAGATGTGCACATGTTGTAGGATGTCTCAATACATATGTGAATGACTGCTTGTTTAGGATATTCCCTAAACTAAGACCCTCCTCTCAAGCAAGCACTCAGGGGAGTTTGCTGAATGCAGGATTGGTTGAGGTTCAGTATTGCGTTCTGGCACACGTTCCGAGGTGATGGAGGTGATCCTTTTGGATCCCCCACAAAGCAGTGGCGCTGGGAAGATGGCACCAACTCACTGGCAATGGCATCCAAACGAAGTGCACATAAGTCCTTCTATTCCCTTAGCTATATATGGGTTGTTGCCATACCTAGCTAGCAGTTTTTCTGGCATTGCAATCTGGGTTGTTCTCAAACACTACATGAGGCATCTGCATCTGCAATGCACTATTTGGTTATATGTGTGCTCTGTGCATCATTTGCAGTGCAAATCAACTTTGAGTTTCTGAAGAAGCTTGGAGTAGAGAGATGGTGCTTCCATGACCGTGATATTGCACCTGAAGGATCTACAATTGAGGTAAAGTTCCAAATCCACTAGATTATGATGCAAATTATTCATGTGTATGCTTTCAATCAAATGCAAATGTGAATCTCTTTGTGTACCTTTCTCATGCTGGGACTGATTCATCTGTGGTGGTTTATGGCAGGAATCCAATGCCAACCTTGATCACATCATTGCTCTTGCCAAACAATTGCAGGTACTTTCTTTTGAGCAGTCATCACATCATCCCTCAAAGTGTGATGGACTGTAATGCATGTAACTAGTATTCCACTAGAATTTTGATTTGTGAAACTGCAGAGTTGTGTTTGCAATTCAATATTTTAGTGAGAAAAGCAACAGAGATTGCTGGTTGTTCTCCTTACCTAATAATCAGGATTAGCATATAGGTTGATGGCTTTTGTGTCTTGGTAATCAGGAAGGAACCAGTATACGACCGCTTTGGGGCACAGCACAGCTGTTCAAGCATCCCCGCTTCATGCACGGAGCTGCCACAAGGTTTCTGCAAATGACTGACCCTCTTGCAGAGTTGCAGCTCATCATCCTCTATTTTCCCCTACAATTGTCTTAATCCATTTAACAGGGAGGAGAATCAAACTGGCTGTCAGGAATCAGTACTTCTGAAACCTCTTCCAAAATTGCTCACCAAAGTTGTAACCCTTCTGTTCCATGAAACTATTTGCAGCCCAGATATACGGGTTTACGCATATGCAGCTGCACAGGTCAAGAAGGCAATGGAGGTAATTCCATACTGTACAGACACTTTAAGGCCTTTGCCTCTTTCTTCCACTACATTTTGGGTTTTCTTTTCCTTTAGTCATTGCCACAACAAATATGTTTGTGCATGCATTGCAGGTGACTCATGAGCTTGGGGGAGAGAACTATGTCTTCTGGGGTGGTAGAGAAGGTTACCAAACTCTCCTCAATACGGACTTGAAGAAGGAGCTTGATCACATGGTTTGCCCATTTTTCCTACACTAGTTCTCCCTCTGGAACTCCCATGAACATTTACATATTTCTGGTTTGGGGTTTATATGATGGTGACTGGGGGGTGCATAGGACCAGGAGAAATCTAGACATTTGTTGTGGTTACAAGCTTTGTGCAGTGAATGCACACAGCCTGTGTTAATCTTATGTATAAACTGCAGATTCTGCTCAGGGGGTGATCATGATGGTCATTGTGTTTGGTGGGGGTTTTGCACTTGATTTTTGCGCAGGCCACCTTTCTGCAATCAGCTGCATCTTGGAAAAAGAAGCTTGGTTTTAAAGGCAAGCCAGTCACCCCTTTGATGGGTTTCAACAGAATTGCTTATTGTCTGTGTTGAAGCACTTCCAGCATGAGGGTACCAATGGGTGCTAAGAAGAGCTTCTCTTACATGCAGGGAATTTGATGCTGGAGCCAAAGCCACAGGAACCCACAAAGCACCAGTACGTGACTTTGAAATTGTTCTGTTGTAAAAACATTGCTTTAGAAAAACTATGGATGACGATGACATCTCCATTTTGGAGTTCTTTCAATAGGTTGTTAGGTATCTCAGAGCTTGAACTGCTCTTCTTGTTCAACAGGTATGATTGGGATGCTGCAACGACAATGGGTTTCCTGCAAAACTATGGACTTGCAGGCACAAACCATTGCGCCCAAGTCAACACCATCATTTTTCTTTCTGTTGAGATGATTTGTTCTTCATCCTTGATGAAAATTCCTTGTTGAATCTGTAAGCAAAGACAAGAGAGAGAAGATAATTGTGAGGAGCTTTCAGTCATGCTCTCGGCTGTCACCTCTTTAAGGTGACATCCAGATTTTGAATTCAAAGAACGATGATGCTTTTGACTGTATCAAACACTGGATACATGGAGCTCCTGACATTATATGAACCTGCCAGGAGATCCAAACATAGGGTGATCTTTGGGGTGTGTCTTCTGCAGGTGAATATAAGCTCAATCTTGAGTGCAACCATGCAACTCTCTCTGGACATAGGTCCCAGACATATCTCTCAAACTCAATGATCAATTGTGGCCTAGCTAACCCTTGCAGAGTATAAGCTTCTCTGATGATATCAGGTCTCGAAATGTCTTTGAATTGTTTAAGTTTAAATCCATGAATAATTCATGGAAGGTTGCTGTTCTGATGAGGGAGGGTGTGCCTGCAGCTGTCACCATGAGCTGGAGATGGCACGCATCTATGGCATGTTGGGAAGTGTTGATGCTAATACCGGCGATGCTCAAACAGGCAAGTTTTTTTTCAAGCTTACACTGATTCTTTCAACCATAGATGTAAATTGGCTCTTGGTCATCGATTGTGCCATATGTTCTTGTGCATCACTTTTATGCACATAATTTAATCCTTGGCAAAATCTGCAGGTTGGGACACTGATCAGTTTCTCACAGACATTAGTGAAGCAACTCTCATCATGCTGAGTGTCATCAAGAATGTGAGAATGGCACCATATTTCTTTTTTCAAGTTACATTAAGATTTGTCTAGAATGAAATCCTGCAGGAGCTTGCTTGAAATTGTCAGAAATGGCTTGTTTGACTCTTGAGTTTTAGTAGGTTCCAGGAGGGAAAGATTGAACAGTTTTCTGTATTTCCTGCTGCTTGGAGAAGGGAGCAGTTTCATGATGCAAAATTTAGATTGACCAATAACAGCTTGTAGCTACCCACTAAGTTTTACACATGGTGCAGGGAGGCCTAGCACCTGGTGGCTTCAACTTTGATGCAAAACTGTGAGTATCATCTCCTTTTCATGTCATCTCCTTTCAGAATCCTCTCTGAAGTCCAATCTACGAAAGGAAAAATGAGGGACTTGTTTGTTTTGTTTGCCCCAAATCTTCCTCCATTCTTTCTCTTCTTTTGTTGGCAGATGACTTGAAAGATGACGTACAAATGTGTCACTCCATACTCACTGCAGTATTTGTGATTGATCTAGTTTATGAGCCATTGAAGTAGCTTCTCTCTGTTTACAGGAGGAGGGAGAGTGTGGATGTGGAGGATTTGTTCATTGCACACATATTGGGTATGGACACTCTTGCCCGTGGCCTACGAAACGCTGCCAAGCTTCTCCAGGTAATCAACCATGACATCAGTGTCAAACCCATATCATTTAGCCAACCCTGTGATACTTCAGAAAAATATAATGCCTTCCTCACTTGGCTTCAACAAATAAAATCCAAACAAAAATATCCCCTGCACAAGCTAAACTGGATTTACATGCCTGTTGTGGTTGATGATGGTATCTATGGGTGTGACTGTCACTGTTGTTCAAACTGCTCCAGTTTGTTTTTTATTTCTGTTTTTATCTGTCCTGGGTGTTGGGTTTCCTCACTAGTGTGGTGTGCAGGAGGGCCGTTTGACAAAGCTTGTGGATGAACGTTACTCTACCTTCAATTCTCCTCTTGGAGAAGCAATTGAGGTTTGCTGCCCTCCCCTTGAGCAGCAAAATGCTTTGAGTCTGACATGGGTAGTACTTTGTGCTTTGTTTTGCTGATGCATATTATAAGACTTTTAGTAGTTCTGGAAGTACTTTGAGTTTGGTGAGAATACATTTTTTCCTTTGACAAGCTCCCATCATTTGGTTTGAGTGGACAATTTTCTGCCAATGACCAAAAGTAGTTGAGAAGGAAAGTGGACTATTTGTGTATTATTGGCACAGAAGATTATCTGATTATGGAACTGTTCATTTCTGGAGTTGCAGGCTGGAAAGGTGGAGTTTGAAGATCTGGAAAAGCATGCTTTAGAGTGGGGTGAACCGCCTCTATTCTCTGGCAAGCAGGTACGCATTACACTGCTTTATTCTTTTGTAGAAAACATGATCTATTTTTTGCCTTCTTTGTGTAGAGCTTATGTTTGTGTGCCAAAAAAACAATGTTCTGATCAACATCTTTTCAACATTTTGTGCAGGAGTTGGCAGAGATGATATTCTCTTCCTACATATAAATGGGTGGTTCCAGAAATTTTGTGAATTTTTGTTTAACACACCTATGTGTTTGCACGAAGAATTTAATGTACACATAATAATCATGGGGACTAACATTGTGCTCAACCGAGTATACCTGGTGAAGCATTGTAGAACGAGAAATTTACACAGGATATATTCTAGATGTGAACTGACCTTCATAGACAGGTATGAAATAGGGAAATAGATGATTTGCAAATACCCATACTAAGCTTCAACAGTAGTTGAATGGTATTCAACTTCAACAGCAGATGTTGAAGGCATCTTGAGCTTCAGCCAGTAGTTGAAGATATATCAACTTTCAACAGCAGCAGTTGAAGAGCAGTTGAAGATGTCTCAAGCTTTGACAGTAGTTAAAGGGATATTGAGCTGCAATGGGTAGTTGAACATCTGTGGCCTTCCTGATATTGACTCATGATCATTCCTTGAGATTTCCTGAAAATAATTTCTGAAACAAGCACATTTCTACATTAAAAACAGCACTAAATGTTTCTTATTTTGTCACCAATATGTGATGCATGACTTCTGCAATGTATTGTGGATTCTCATTTCTCTGCAAGTTGGCTCCACAATTGCATTGCAAGCAAGTCTCCAAAATAATTTTGATCCCTTCTGTGAAGAACATCAAAGTACCATTAAATTGATCGTTTAAAGCACACCTTGCATCATTGGATCAGAAACGAATTGAAATCCCACAAGGACTATGAATACTCAACTGCACACAACCAGTCAAGCCTTAAAAGTGGCTATGTAGAATCATGCAAACCTAAATAAGAGTCCATAATTGACTACACAAATGTAATGAGTATTGTACCAGCATCAAATGGTGTTAATACAGGGTAATGAAAAGATAATGGAAAACTGTAAATTCTACCCCAACTTTAAAATACAAATGCTGGCCTGTCACATGCAGATATCAACAATGTCACCCAGGATGCATTTGACTATTGGCAGGTGTCAGAAACAAGGCTCGAGTTGGCCTCTGGCTGCAGAACAATTCAGTGCTAAGAACTTCTGTGCTGCAGAACAAATTCCTAAGAACTTCCATGTATTCCATCAATATAGATATTGGTACTTGATAAACCACCCAACAATGACTCCAACTTCCCTGCCCTATGGATAGATAGATGACCCAGGTACCTGAAAATATAAGCTCGTTCTGGATCCTGATGTGCAGAGTGAGAAATTCTATCTACCTGCAAAGGCTTTAAAGTGGTGATTCCAACTATTCATGATAACTTTCTACAACGTGAGTGATGCTTGTTTATGGCATGCAATACAACCAGAGCCAACAGTTGTTTCCTCACTGATTCCTGGGCAGATTCTTGAGAAGAGCTTTATTCTACAACATTCTACGTTACATAACATGCAGCTTGCAGACATAGTGTGTGCTTTCACCAAACAAGGACAACTACTAGTCTGAGTATCTCTCTACTAGTGTTCCAAGATGAGGGTTAAAAAAATTTTGGTCCACTGTGGTCCTTCATAAAGTCTGAGCTGAAAAAATTTACCATCCGTATGATTAAAAAAGCATGTCAACAGAAAAATATACTAGAAGAAGGCTCCTCTCTCAACTGAGGCTCTCAACCCTGGAGGATCCAACACATAGAATACACTCAAATATGCCCCTGAATTGAACACAAATATAACACCGACAATCTTAGAGACAGCAGCAACACAGTTCTGAACAGACAAGACTTCCACATCAAATGGGAAACAACACCTCAACCTCGAAGCCACTTGCGCCTTGTTTTCTTTTTCTGCTCATCTATAGCCTGCAAATCCCCACATGAAGAGCTCTCAGATTAGGGATTTGGACATCTAACAGCAAGCAGCAAGCTGATCTGGGTTGTGTGTTATTCACTTTTGGTGGTATGCAATGGACCCCAAGCACAGATCTTGGGCATGATGGGTTTGGACAACAGCATTCTGGGAGCAACAGGGATCTTGTTCAATATGTCAAATGAAGTTGAATCTTCAAGGCTCTTGGCTGCAAAGCATCCTGAAGTATCTACACTTCCTTCTGTAGTGCTATTAGACAATCCAAGTCCAAGAGGAAAGTGAAAATTCAAGCTAAAAGTGCATACCGCATTATGGAAAGCCCGGAAGGTCAACACAGCAGTATCCCGAGTCCTGCATTGAAATGCACCCTCAATTTAGGTCTTTGAATTCTGCATAACCTGAATTCTGTCAATACGCTCTTCATAGTGTAAAACAATTTGGTTACAGCTGAGCTACTTTAGCCTTAACATCTCAAGGCTTCATTGTAACATCTAATGCAACAGGGTAAATGGACTCACCGTGGATCCCGCAGTTCAAGAAAGTTTGCTCTACCATCATGGCTTGTGATCACACATTGTATCAACTGCCCAACTGGAATCTTTATCTGTAAAAAAGTGTGAGAACCAGGTCATTCACAGTGATTGTTTCTGTGAATCATAAAGCAATCACTGTTTTTGCTGTGGGATGGAAAGGACATTTGATCCTACTATCAGTTCTTGGTCATGCCCATCTCCTGTTTATCCTAAAAAAGAGAGCACTCTGGTTCGGGGAGGGAGGGTTGGTGGTCATACAGAGACTTCTGGTGTGTACTTTTCACTGACTAGTCTCCGGGCACTGTTGCGACGAATCTCATAAGTGGAGCGTCGTAGGAGCAATGTTGCAGGCTCTGCTGTCTCATCTGATGTCCCTTCTTGCAGCTGTCCATTCCAATGTCCAAAAATAAATAAAAATTGACAAGTCTTATCCAAGACCTACACACAGATAAACTTGCATGCCTCTCATATGTTGATGAAGTTCACCATTGTACTCATCTATTAACTGTAAATTATACAACCCTGCTCTGATCAACAACAAAAGAGCAGAAAAGAAATTATTAGTTGTCCTGACATGCAATTCACTCGTTGTGCTTCATTTGATGTGAACCCAGTCTCTGTGATAATTAACAACATGAGCCTGCACTTTGAAACTCCGTACAAGAAAACCCAAGTCAACAGATGCTAAAAAGAAAAATACAGACCAATAGCTGGACTTCAAAGGAGGCGTGACCATTTGCAATGAAGCTGTCAATTTGATCTTGCATCATTGGATCTACACAAAAGTCACCACTAGAGTACATCAAAGGTGGTCACAGAGCAGCAATGTCAAGAGAGGGAAAGCTGGTTAGAAGCTGAGACTGCACTGCAGAATATTTCAAATAGTGAAACCTCCTCATCTCTTTTGGAACTGTCTTGTGAGGACACTAGAATTAGACTATTCTCATGATGCTCAGTCTCATCATATGAGAAACAGCAACAGGATCAAAACATGAAATAATAATGGAGCTGACCTCGAGAAATCCAGTTGCCATCATTTGCCATTACTGTGACTAGATCTCCCTGCATACGCATGCAAATGTAGAACTACACTGTTAAGTACTTAAATCTGAGATTGTGGTTTCTGGTTCTGATGCCCATTCATTGATTCAGTTAACCCACCAATTCCAAAGTTTCAAGAAAAAAGTGTTGCTCATGCCAACAAATCCAGACTAGAGAATCTTGAACTTGCTGGATTATTACCTCACTGCAAAAAACTCAGAAAACAACTACTAAGTTGCAACCAAAAATGGAGCACTTACCCGGCGACCGCACTCATCCATTGGCACACACTCAATAGCAACCATGCTATCACAATCATCAGCAGTGATTGTGTACTCTGGCTGTGCTGCCCCTGTTATTAACCAAACACACAGTTACAAATCAGCTTAGCGTATGGAATTTCTGGAAACCAGAACTTTCAGGACAACATGCCAGGTTAGTTCATCATCACAGAAATACCAAAAATACTGACAGAGACATGGACTGCCAGTTTTGGTGCCAGAACTCCTCAATGAAACGCAACTACACTAACAAGACATCACAGACTTGCTGCA
>Ga0116228_10004834_pt1 | contig 11990 bp, 10 predicted proteins | sample S1TSphfallax_2_FD_89694 | JGI IMG/M metagenome (GOLD analysis project Ga0116228, IMG submission 89694) | Host-associated microbial communities from peat moss isolated from Minnesota, USA - S1T2_Fc - Sphagnum fallax MG | ecosystem: Host-associated > Plants > Peat moss > Unclassified | place...
AATCCAGCTTCTACTCTTTAAAAAGCAGAAATTGTTGTTCTGTGTTTGAAGTCTATTTGCTAATTGAAGTTCTCCAAAAAACCATGTTAGTTAGCCAAATGCTCAGCTAGATGAATTGTGCAAAATCATGCTATGTCAACTGATGTCAAATAGGTGATCCATCAAGGTCTGGTCAATGGCCAATATTGCAATTTTATGAGATCATTTGTGGGTGAGTTATGGCTTCTATCTGCTTGAATCAACAGTAGTGAAGGACCTCTTAAGCAGGATCAGATCACAGCTTTACTCTCCACAGAGCTGGTTGTGGACCAGCAGAAAAGGTTGTAAGGGTCCACAACTGCAGTACTGCCCACCACACCTTCATCATCAGATTGATCCTCAAAGAAGCAGCTCTGGCGGCTCCACCCAAATGTGGCCATTGATGAATCAGGAATGAGCTCCTCCAGCTCGGTGAAAAAATCTTCATCCATACTAGGCTCAATAGAAGAAGAGCTGTAAAGAGAGTCCAACATGTCAACATGATCATCACATGATGACTCAGCATATGACTGCACCGCAATCTGCACTTGTCCTGAAGAGACCTGCACATTGAGGACGGGTTCCACCTGCTTGAACCCAGCAGCTGGTGGACAAAATCCAGCTGCACCATAGTGAGTGCTGACTGAGGTGGTACTGAAACCTGAACTTGTTATGGCTGCAGATTGTTGTTGTAGTTTGTAACTAGGCACTGTCACTACTGGGTTAGCCTTTGATTCTTCATCTGCTGATGGACCATTTGCAAAGTTCTCTTTCTCCTCTTGAGCTGGCACCTCCTCCTCTTCCACAGAATGGTCATGGCATGGGATTAAGGCTTCATGCTCTTCTGACTCAGATTTCAGTTGTGTTATCATGCTCAATGAGGATTCTTGCTTCTCCAAAGTAGCAGCAGATGATCTTGTGCAGGCCACCTGATCAGCTGCTGATTCACCTTTGGCCAGCTTGCTTGCAGAAGAGGTGACTCTGGTGGATCCTGCAAGTGAGTTGCGGTGAGAGGGCCAAGGATGGTTGTGCTCAGCACTGTAGCTGATAATCAGCATGGATGGGTCACTATGGCTGCGCTCCACTTGCTTTCTGGCCAAACAACCTTTGCTACTGCTGCACCTATAGTATCCTCTGCAAAACAAATGCATCACAAATCTGTTAAAAATCCAAACCCATCTTTCTTCTCTACTTAAAGCCACCTTCTACTCCAATCTCCTCCTCTTCATTGCACCTTTCATCAAATGCCATTTTGAGAAGCACTACTACTGAATCTGCACATATAGCACAACATCTGCTGAATATCATTCCAGAAAAAAAATAGATTCTTCTACTATACCACAATTTCAAAGAAGCAACTCTAAGCCCCAGAGTCTTTAAAGCAACAACAGGTCACTACAAAATCTTCAAACCTATAATCTTCAACTAAAATCTCATGAAGATTATTCACATTTTAGTTTATCCTGTATCTTCTTTGGGTGCACAATTTTTTGATTATAATTATATGCTGTGACCCAGGTTTTGAAGAGGCTGAATTAACAACACACACCTTGGGTAAGGGGAGCCTTTGATGGGTTTTTGGCCATACTTTCTCCATGCCCACAAATCAGCTGGAACATCTTCACTGCTTGACCTTGTGCCATTCCCAGCCACCACTGAAACAAGGACTGTCCTCTTCTGCTGAGAAATCTTTCTGCATTTCAAGTCCCTCCAATTCAATTCAAATTTCCTTTAAACATGTATGTAGCTCAAATCCCAGAAGGTTCTCAAGATAGACCCTCAGTTGACATCCTCATGACATGACAGGTACCTCAAATCCCAGAAAGTTCTCAAGATAGAGACCCCAAGGAGTCAGTCCCCATGGCATGATCACAGCTAGGTACTTCAAAACCCAAGAACTAGGACCTATGAGCTATGAATCAAAGCATTCTCTAGGGAGAATTTTGATACCTGCCTTCCACTCTAAGACCCTTAGACCAGTCTCATGAGGACGTCAGGTATCTCGAAAATCCTCCCGGAAGCCAGCCAGGTTCTGAAGATCATAAGCCCTTAGATGATCAGTCCTTAGATGGTAACAATATAGGTACTGGTAGCAGAAAGTACCTTCGCTTTGGGTCTCCAGGCTCTGAAGAAGCTGCCGACGAGAGCAGCTTCGTCGTCGCCACTCTTGTTTTGGACAAAGCTTCTTGAGCTTCTTGAGCTCCTTGTTCTTGTTCTTGTGAGCTGCAGCTACTAGTGTGTCGTGCTGCTGCTGCAGCTGTTGTTTTGGTCGACGACAATTGCGACACATAATTACATTCCTCGGAGTACTCATGTAGCTGCTCTGTGATCGTGTTACTTCGACTGCTAGCTGGGTTTGTTGGTCTCAACCCCATTGGTCTCTCATGAGGGATCGACATTGGCGAATCACTAGAGTAATTGCTTGAGTTGCCGGAGATCATATTAGTCTTCAAGTTAGTAGAGGATTGTAGTCCCGCAGCTCCTGTGCAGCAGCAGCTGCTCTTGTTCTTCATGGAGTACTGAAACTCGCCCTACTTCTGATCAGACTCCATGCCTGCTGCACGGTGCTGCTGATGACGACCAAAAATATAGTTCATGTACCAGCTTTTGTGATTCACCTGCAGCAGCTAGGCCGTTGCAGATCCTCCTGCTCCTCCTCGCAAGCTTGCAGTCTAGTAGATCCAACACTGAAACCGCAGCAGCAGCAGATCACTGAAGAATGTAATTGATTTCTGTAAGTAGTCTCTGCAAGCACAAGTTTGATGAGATTCGTCTCCTGTACTGCTGTATCATTAAGGGTCGCCCAGCGCCTGCTGATCTCCATTGACAGCTCTCTGGTCAGATTTGCCTCTAAAATCTTTGCCTTTATCTGCAAGGAGAGATGGGTGGACCAAAGCTTGACAGGAATTACCTAGCTTTTAATCAAGAGGCTCTGAAAAACAATTAAGAGCTGCTGCTGCTGCTGCAGTGTAATTCAGAATAGAGTCGAGAACTTTGATCAGCTGTTGCGGAAGAAGAAAGAAGAAGAAGAAGGAGAATTAGTGCATAAAAACAGAAAGTTCTAAATCCGCTGCAATTCAATTCAGCAGGAGCTGGGACCCATCATCATGTCTAACACATCACCCAAAAAGAAAAAACAAGTCCATATTTGTGTGTGTGTGTGTGTGTGTGTGTGTTAGGAGACACAACTACAACTTTTTTAGTACTTTATTCAATTCAATGGCACCTAGTTGCCCTCCTCCCATACTTCCAGCAGAGTTAAATTACACCTAGGATCATGTTGTACTTCACTTCATGCACCCAAGAATCGGGGAGAGAGAGAGAGAGAGAGAGAGAGAAATCAGCAGCGATGGAGGTGATGATTCGATTAACTACCACCAGCTAGTTGCCATCCTCCCACACTTCTAGTAGAGTTAAATTAATACACCTAGGATCATGTTCTTCACCTCATGCACCCAAGAAGAAGAAGAAGAAGAAGAAGAAGAGAGAGAGATGAGCAGCGATGGAGGTGATGATGGGAGTCTCTTAAGAAGAAGAAGAAGAAGAAGAAGAGAGAAGTCAAAGAAGAGAAGGCGACGGGGATTAAGGCAGGCTTGCTAGAGAAGACGACGAAGAAGAAGAGGACAAAGGGGGGGGAAGAGAAGAAGAGGGGGAGAGGGAGGATCGAAGAAAAAACAAAGTGCGCAACGTGCAAAGAGACGTGGAAATTGCGCGGCCGACAAGGGAACATGACGCTGACCCTGGAAACACGTCCGTCCATCCATCCGTCCCTCCCTCCGTCCGTCCGTCCGACGGGCGCTGGGCTGGACCTACCTACTACGCCTGGCGGCCGGCCCGCCTTCGTCTCCTTCTTCCCCGCTTTCTTTCTTTCTTTCTTTCTTTCTTTTTCTTATCTTCTTCTTTCTTTCTAGCTGCTAGGCTACCTACTACAACTTTGGCCAAAGAATATGGGATAACTGTATGGGATAAAGTAAGTGACATTGGAGATAGCTGTGTATTGGGAACATATTGGGAACTTTGGGAACATACCAAGTCATCATTGAGATTTTTTTACAAAATTTTAATAACGTAATTTTATCAACATGAATTCCACATATTCCGAATATCTTTTTAACTTTGGGCAAAAGATATGGGATAGGCGTGATGCTATTGGAAACCTATTGGGAACTTGGGGAACAAATTAGGAATATCATAAACAACCATTGGGAATGGCAACCCATTTGCAACCATTTGGAAAAAAGAGCATCCCAAATCAGAACTCACTTAATAGATCTTTTTTCCAAATTTTCTGGCGGGCCAGTTTTTATTTTTATTTTTCAAATTTTTGATGGAACTGAAATCATCCATAAGATGATTAAGCCACATATTTCTACAATAATAGTTTGTTGAGGAGGAGGCCTTTTACTTGAAGATTTTTCAGGTGAGGGAAATTGTGGGGGTTTTGTTCCCAATGTGTTCCCAACTGCATTCGTGAAACCCATTAAAGCATGTTCACTCTTGGTGTTAGGGACTAACCATTTAGTCCCTTAACATTAGGTTAAGCATTTAGGACTTAAACCTATTTATTATGAAAAATTTATGTTAAGCTAACATTCACTTAACATTAAGCTATCACTAATGTTCTTTTTCTTGTTTTGGAGAAATATGACATTTGGCTATTGTTTCAAACCTTCTATGGCTAGGCTAGCCACTGGTTGGAATGAGTTGTAGTCCAACAAGCTAAAAAAAAATTGAAAAGATTTTTTGGTTATAGATTAAAGGGGCATGGAGTTTCATTAGATGATTTAGTTTTCTTAAAGGTGGTTAATTTTGGCTACAAATGTCATATGGTGGTAAAAGTTTTGGCTATAATTATCAAATTGTTGGAAGAATTTTGGCTACTAATAATTTTCACTAGGCTACCTTTCATTGAACCATGGAGACTCCAATCACTTGTGAAGGGATTGAACCCTTAAAACTACCCACTACAACACAAGTGTCTTACCTACAAAAATAAATAAATTAGTTCAATACAAAACCACCCTCAAGTCACAAATTACAATAAAAAAACAACAATGAAAGTTGATTAAAAAGTGATGTCCATTTGGGATAATCAAATTCAATTATCCCAAAAAACCAAAAAACCAACCAATAAAAAATCTACTGGATTAATATTATTTAAGACTCCCTAATCAAAAGCTTTAAATCTAAGCTCCCATACCATATCAAGGATGTTTAGCACACCATTCTTCATATGCATAAGCATATGGAAATTTATGAAAAGTATAAAACTTTTGGGAAAACATTTTGACCACCAAACCCAGGTTAGTAGTGAGTTTAGCCAACTTGAAGTATTCAAAAAATGCACAAACGAATATTTTAGATGCTAAAAAAGTGCATTGGAGCCATGTCAAAGGATTCACATCGAATAATTTAGCCATGGTTGCACAAGCATTTGATTTCATGGCTAGCTTGAACATAGATTGTTGAATGTCAAGGGATGTTGCTAACAGAACTTCAAGCACCCAAGTATCATTATCAGCCAATTTCTTAGGGTGGCAAAAAGTTGCCTTAATCACATCCAAGTGTTTCTTGAAATGTTCTTATGCATCAGACTACAACTAGTATTGTGAGTATACCACATTTAGATAGTCCATGACTCCATGAACAAGGAATCTCCCTTGCAATTTTGAAACAAGGAAATCAACAGCACCTATAAACCCAAGTTGCCAGATTCAATTCAATGCAACAAAACAAACTCTAGAATTCAAATTATTCAATGGACAAAGTTGAAATAAACAAAATGATAAGGGGGATATTTTACATTTGCATTCTACCTCCACTTGTGTGATGACTGTAACATAAACCTCCCTTGTGACATAAGAAACTTCACTAGTTTACATATTCAAATGAGTAGCCCAAATGTGTTGTTGGTTCACATCAAATGCCAAATGTTATATGCCCATGTTCAAATTTGTCATTTGAATCATGCTTAACATTCAACAAAGTTGTATAACCTTCAAAAGCATTAGATTTGAACCTTGTGTTCAAGTCTATGTACAACTCATAAATCTCCCCTTGACACACTTTCATTGCTACCACAAAATCATAGATGAAAACGTCTCACAATTGGCTAAATTTAATCAAATTATGGAATAATTACAACAACAATAAAATGGCAACAAGCCCCAATGAAATTTACACATCACAAAAAAGGTCAAAGTTTGTCTTTGCCTTGTCATTAGTAGGAACATCAAGGGCCATCTACATCAGCAAGGTTTTATACTCTGCCATAACACATTGAACATGAGATAACATAGAAATCCAACAAGGTTTTACATTCTTCAAAATCTTAACCCCTTTGGTTTCCATAAGCTTTACAAGCTTTGTGAATTCCAAATGCATTTCAAGGCTTGTGGAAAAATAGATGTACAAGGTTTGAAGTAAACCTTCAAGTCTACTAACAATTTGCAAGTGTGACAAAATGTGAACTACCAAATTGGTTTTATGGGCTATACAATGAACCCCTATGGAATGCAAAGCCTAAACATCATAAATTTGTAGAGTAACACCTAACTTAGTCCTCATCAACTCCAAATGCCATAAGCCTAATACTAATCAAATATTTTGTGAAACCCCCTTGATGCATCAAAGCTTGCATAAGGACTTGAATAAAATTATCTTCACTTAATCCAACCACCACACGCTCAAAGGACAAGAGAATCAATATTTTCCACCAATTCTAAACCACATAGGCATGAACTGATAACTAGCTTTGGTTATCAATTGTATTTACCTCATCACAAGTAAATGACAAGTACTAGACTGCTCCAATAGTAGATTTTGTGGCCTCCAAAATAATTCATGCATATGTTGAACCATAGCCTAGCCAAAATTGTCTATCCAATGCATTTTGGGATTCTCCTCAAGGTTTAAGAAATCAAATAAGTTTTCGTGAGCTTTGTACTCAACCATTGACCTACCATGTTTCAAAATGTGAAACAATGTAGTAAATTGGACTGGTTTTTTGTGCTTCTCACCAACCAACCCATTATAAACTTGTTACAGAATAAACAAATATTCTCCTTTTAAAAGCATATGTAGCTTGATTTTTGCTATGTTTACAATCATTGCCAATTATCATTCCCCTTTCTTCATCCTTCTCATAGGTTTGTCAATTTTCCTTCAAATGGCATGTTTTTATAATGAATCCCATTTTGGAGCTAGAAGTTTGTTTTTATGTTCAATCTATGAGCAATTTTTTCATTTCATAATGTGCACAAAACCATTAGGCCCTACCTACAACTTAGCCAAAGGCAACTTACATGCCTAATAAATCTAAAACTTTCTTTTTGATTCATAAACCCGAGTTTTACTAATTTTTGGTGGTAACAAATTCTAATCCAAAACTTGCACCACCTCTTCTATTGAATCAATACTAGGAGATTCTACTAGAGATTCATTTGAAGGACTAAAAAAAATCATAGGTACTTCAATGGCAATGGAAGTTGCTTACCTTTCAAAGTAGCAAACTGATGCATAGATTAAACCCCACCTTTACCATCGAAAGCCATATTAGATGCAAGTACAAAAGTGCCATCACTAGGGTTTTGTGAACTATGAAAGTATTTAAACTTAAAGTTCAGGGGTTTAAGTGGAAGCACCATATTTAACTACACAAAACCACAACCTACCATGACCCACCAACACCCACCACCATTAGTAAAACAAGAAAATTTTCAAAAACCCACAAAATTAAAAAACTTCAACAAAATGTGAATCTAAAAACTCACAAAACCAATGGAAAACCAAAAATCAACAAACCCAAAGTCCAAACATTTTGGAAAATGCGCAAACCCATGAACCAAACAACACAAAACTAAAAATCGACAAACCCAAACAACCTAAAAAATGCGTGACCCATGAAATTGAACAACATCAAGCCAAAAGTCGACAAACCCAGACAATCTACAAAGTGTGCAAACCCACGAAACTAAACAACATGAATCCAAAATTTGATGAAGTTCCCAAAAATTTTGGATTTTGGAAAATGTGTGAACTATGTAGACTTTGTGGACTTTATAAAATGCGTGAACCCATGTAACTAAACCGTATAGAACTTAGAAAGGTTGTTCACATACTTGTAACCTAAACAAGTCTTGGAGTAACTTCCTAAACCTAAAATCCCGATGCACCTTATATTCGACCAATAGTGATTGAAATTGTACAATGAGCATCAAATCCCAATTCCCAATATCCCATCATCCATGTGCCTTATGTACATCAAAGATTGTAGCTCGTTGTTTAACGATGAAATTTCTTCAACATGTAAAACAAATCAATGAGCCATGGAAAATTGTAGCCGAAAGTTTTTGAATTTAAACTTAAACCATTTTGGTAAGTTTTTGCAATAACAAAGTTTGCCCTAAAGGTGACAAAATGGCAATGGACTTCATGAAAGAAAAGGAAGGATGGCAAAATGTTTCGAGCAAGAAGGGAAGGGTTTAGTGAGTGGCCCAAATTTGTTGGGTAAAAGGTGGTACCTACACAACAGTTAACATCACAAATAGGCGATTGAGGGTTTTACTTGGGGGTGTTCTAGCGAATGCTAATGGTAGTCCATCACTAGAAAGGTGACTAGATTACAAAGTCATGATTTTTTAAGCAACCTTTTAGGGCTTGGTAATAGTTTTAGGTGAAAAGACCCAAATTTCACCACAAAAATCCAAGCCTATAGGTGGCTAATCTAGATTTTTTGGAGAAATTTGGCGATTCTTCACCCAAAAAAAAAAAAACACTAGCTATCACCCATTTAACATTGGTACTTCCTAAAATGCTACCTAGATTTTCATTTAACACTGACTTAACATCAAATGTGAATGCACCATAATGAACCCTCTTTGGGGCACTTTTGGGTCTAATATTATAGTACATATATTATATTTTTTCCCAAGAAGATGGTTCATTTAATTTTGAGTATCAATTTTGGTTTTTGAACCCTACAATTATTATTTATTAAAAAAAATGTTATGTAATTTTTTAAAATAATACTAAATTTCATTACTTATATTGAAGGATCCATGACTATATTTAAAATATACATTGGTATAATAAGGCCATTGTCTTGTTTTCACTACACTAACTTTAAAGTTTCATTAGTCATTAAAATAATCAATTTTAATGAAATTTTTCAAATGGCCCATCTAGCTATGCTTTTCATTTTCCATGTGAATGTGATTACTTGTCAAAATTTCAATTTAGCACAAATCTATTACATCTTTGTTGAAAAAACTCAGTTTTTGAGATGAAAATTCTCAAATTAATCACATAGTATCTAAACATGGTTCAAACTATTTGAAATGACATGTTTCAATATACCTTCAACTTTCATAAATATTAAAAATCATTTAAATTATTTTTGAAATAAATTTGTGTTTTTGAATACACAAATACACTACATTTGTTTCCACAAATATATTTGAATCTCCCACTTTATAAACTGAAATGAAATAGTTTCTTTTTTAATATCTTGCCTAGGTTATATTCTAATATAATATGCAAAAATATTGTGAAATTCTTTCAAAAGTTTGAAATGGGATACATTCAAACATGCACACCCCTAGAAGGTAGTATAATGTGACACCCCAAATGGGGTCACCATAATGGGTTTTCACCCAACACACATATTGTATGAAGAGTAGAGGTCCTTGGTATTATGGGTGGGATAGATGTCCCATCAATCACAATCTATCACCTTTTGAAAATGTTCAAGGTGGCATGTCTAGTCATTTTTTTCAATTGTGCCAAGACCTTTTCATTTTGCAACATAATTTTCTCATTCCTTTCCTCATTGGATATCTTAGTCTTGAACTCTTTCAAAGTGTTTCAAAATTGATCTTTCAAAATGTCCTTTTAAAATGCATTATTGAAATAAATACTCTATAATATGTAAAGACCATCTTCCACACAAGGCTAGGTATAAGTTGTCACTTTCTTCTTGTCTTTAAAATATTTTTAATTGAAAAATGTAAATGTTAACTCATGGCCAAGGTGTTCAAAATTTGTGATTTTATTATATTCACAAGTTGTTTTTCCTTCCTTGGCACCTTTCAACTTGTGGCTTTTGCCAATAGTAATATTTTTTATCAAGTAATTTATGTCATTCGTCATGTGACTTCTATGACTACATAGTTGGGAAAGACAATGACTTTTATAATTAAATTTAGGAAATATTATTAAACAATAGGTATTTATTAACTTATGCAATGTAGACATGTGTTTAACCATAGTAAAGTCATGGTAATCTAACTAAACTTATTTATTAGCTTAAGACTAATTAAGTAGCCTACAAGTTTAAGCTAAAAGCCTAGGTATGTAAATAGGCCAAAATAGCTAGGTAGGCCTAAGTAAACAAGTAGGTAGCCTTAGTTTAGGTTAGTAAGTAGGCATAGGTAAATAGGATCCTATTTAATTTATTGGTCACAAACCTTTTTGATTGGCTCATTTAAAGTGGTATTTCCGCTTCAAATATTTCTAGTGCATGTACTATATGTGTAAATTATTTTCTCTTCTAGATATATCGTTTACAAAGTTAAACTTGTTGACAAAAGATATGAGATAAATTTGATGAAACAGAAACACTACAAAATTATCCTTTATCCCATATAAAAATAGTTTACATATTTACCCCATTTTCTACTACATATTACCCAACCAACTTAACTTAGCCTAAACCTAAATAAAATAATAAATGTAAGTAGGTATAAATATGTAACCTAATTAACCTACCCTATAACTTACCTACTTACATAACCTAACTAGCTACCTCTTTAACATAATGTAGATAGGTATTGGTTATTACCTACTAAACCTTACCTACCTATACTATTTCCTTAGGTAGGTAGCTTAAGTAAAATAAATAGGTACATTGAGTAAATAGGTAATTGTATTAGGTAAGTATGTAGATAAATGGCTAAAAAGGTAGGTGAAGTAGGTAGGCTAGGTAAATAAGTAAGTAGGCATAAGCAAGTAGGTAGGTAGCTTAGGCTAGGGAATTAAATTAACATAAGTAAATAGATGGGTAAGTAAATAGGTAAATGTAAGTAGGGGGTAGGTAGGTTAAATAGGTAAACTAAGTAAGTAGACATGCCTACCTATACTAACCCTTACATAACTTACACTTATATCCTTAGATAAATATTTTCACACAATATAAGTTTTTTTAAATATCCTTAATAAATCATGATGTACATCTAAGGATTCTAAGTCCATGTCATCATCATGACCAATGTTTGATTATATTTGTAACTAATGTGATATGTGATGGACTAGGTGGATGCGAATCACTCACAATTCATTCGTTTGAAAGCATTAGTCATTAATTGTATCCTAAGTTATAAATATGACCAATGGAAGAAATGACTATACTCATGTAATCATAATAATTATTACAAGACATGTCACATATGACTACATGATTAGGTTTGGGCATTAGTAATAAAATGATCAAATCATGAATGTCATGTTTTGACATAGTGAAAATAAAATGAAGAAAAACTTGTGAACATATTCCCTAACTCCACACGCTAATAAAAGAGAGATGTACAAAAGCTCCAAGATGAGAATTAGGACAAAAATGACAAATTCATGAATATTTTTTACACAAATCATTTGCACAAGCCAAACAATGCAAGTGATTAGTGCACATGGAACAAACTTTGAATCACATGCTTGCTTTGGGACCAAATATTCCATTTGAAATTAACAACCACCAGACAACATTAGTTCACCCTCAAACTAAACAAGTGGACAATGGCCTAATGAACCCTAAAATCACTCATCCATCCATAATACCGAGGGCTCTTGCTTTGGGTTTACATTAGGGTAATTTGAGTTCCCAAGTCCCAACCCAAGCAAATGGTAACGGATGGAAAGTTCATATTGAATCTTCCATTGCTGAAGTGGATAATGTTGTCCTGGGCCAGTACCCAAAA
>Ga0116228_10004835_pt1 | contig 11989 bp, 2 predicted proteins | sample S1TSphfallax_2_FD_89694 | JGI IMG/M metagenome (GOLD analysis project Ga0116228, IMG submission 89694) | Host-associated microbial communities from peat moss isolated from Minnesota, USA - S1T2_Fc - Sphagnum fallax MG | ecosystem: Host-associated > Plants > Peat moss > Unclassified | place: USA...
AGCTAGGTATTCGGCTCGATGCTCCATGGAAAGGGGGTTAATTGGGCCTCGTAGCCAACGGTAATGGCCATCACCGGGAACCCACGTTCGACAATGGAGACGGACATCATCATCTTCGCATTGACATTCTTCAAACCTTTCTGGCGGGGCTCCACGAGCAGGAACGAATTCTAAATAGATTGTTAAAGCATGTGGGTTAGGAGATAATCGACGATCCCATGCCGAACGATCGACTCAAGTGCGCACCATTCGCCTAGACGGTTCTTCTTTGCACGACCGTTGAAAAACATTCACGTCGAGTAGTGCTTCTTCAAGCTCTTCCTGTTCTACTGGTGCAACTAGAAGATTCAAAGGCATAGCGACATCATTCGCCATGACTAGTTTTCACCTGCATCAACAAAAAACCAAGAAGGTAACAAAAACAATGTGGTACTTGCATTCAGAGGGGGTCGAAACTTTTTATTTAACAAATTAGGGTAGGCGAAGGTGTGGGACTGACGGCGGAACCTTATGAAAACTTGAACATCCTAGATCTAATGGATTCATCAAACCCTAATTTCGACGGTGGATCTAGAAGTATGTGGGGGTTTTTTTTGTGATGCAAATTTTAATTCTAATTTACTATGTACTACATAGTTAATTAGTGCATGGTAAAATAAATGGGTAGGGGATATCAAAAAAAAATGGTACATGAGGATGTTAGTTCAACTATTGAATTAGTCAAGTAAGAATTCAAGGACGTTACTTGTTACTATCAATAAATTATCCTAGTAATTAGTTACTTGAAATAATTAGGATGAAAAAGTAGGATGTGAAGGTCAACGGACGGAAAGGATAAGGATCAAGCTCAAGAGACCTCATCAAGATATGCAAGATAAGGGGAAGGATGAATCCTCCAATCCCATTAGTCATGAGGATTGTCCTCCTATTTGATTAAAGGATGGAATAATTCTTGTGTCTCATTGGGCCCAAGAATTCTCATCCTAAACTCAATTGGATGGCAATTTATTCTCAATTTTCATTGGCTCTAGAAGGATGAGGAGGCCATCGATTGGAGCAAGGGATTTCGAAGCTTTCATTGGACAAGGGGAACAAGCTCAAGGAAGGTCATGGAAACTTACCAAGGGAAAGATTTTTTTTGGTATGTGGAGAAGAAAAAAAGAGGAGGATGAAGTGTGAAGAAGGATTTAGTTTTTATGTGTGGAGAGGTGTTCATGGAAAAGTGTGTGTGTAAGAATCAAGCATGGAAGGAAGTTATGTGTAGTAAGTACTTGTAACAAAGCCTCTGGATTTTTGTTTCAATTAGTCGTTCCTCCCAAATCCACCGTTGGATTTGTGTCAAATTTAAATCAGTTTTAGTTTGAGAGGTGTAGAAGGTTCTCCCCAAATTTTAGCATCATCGGGTTTGTTGTAAGGGAGCTACACTGGTTGGAAGTAAAGGGTGTTGTAGTGGAGTTCATGGAAGGATTTCAATGATAAAGCCTCTGGATTTTTGTTTCAATTAGTTGTTCCTCTCAAATCCACCATTGGATTTGTGTCAAATTTAAATCAGTCTTAGTTTGAAAGGTGTAGAAGATTCTCCTCAAATTTCAGCATCATCGGGGTTGTTGTAAGGGAACTACATTTGTTGGAAGTAGAGGGGGTTGAATTGTCTATTTTTTCCTCAATCTAAACAAGTGGTTTCTAGTTCCGAGGCTTAACTCTTGATCAATAAAATAAAATAAAAACTTATGAGATGTTGTAACATGGCTCCTTTTATATTAGCTTTCCAAAAATTCAATGCATGTTAGATTAGGTGGTTGTATGTAGATGTTATGACAAATGAAATGGAAGGGTTCCAACCATCTAGCGTGACATTGAATTGAACATCAACATACGGCTCCTTCATATTCCATCATGGTGAGTTACGGTTCTCTCACCCTATTTTTGTATCTTCAAATTGGACACAACGCATTAGATCCTTAGTGAATTTCATTACTTACCTTGAACCACCTTACTTGTTAGACTATAACTACATAGTAATTCCACTTCCAACCGGGTTTTTTGTGAGTGCATATTTTAATGGTGAAGGTGTGCAAGAATTCCTCACAATACCAATTGCCATAGTTAACACTACGAAAAATCTTGTATTAAATGTAACCATCCAATTTGTGACTACATGTGACTATTTGTCATTTACAATTATGGTTTATGATTTTTATAATTAATAACCATCTTTTTAATTTTCTTACTATTTTTGCAACTATGGTGCGATTACTAAATTGTACATCCTTCCTATTGACTAAAATATTGGGTTTTTCAACCAAAAAACCATTATGTTTATTTAATCACAAATTTGGTTATAATTTGGTTGCTTTTCGTGGTTGGCCTATACATTTTATGTACACTAAGGTGTTTTGGACTAGATTAATAATATATTTAACATGTAGTGAAGGTACATGAAACATATATTAAAACCTATTTAGCGTATTTAAATATATTTAGCCTATATTCAATGCATGTTCTTTCAAATTATGAACATATTTTTATAAAAAAATTCATGTTGATTCTATGTTATGGTTTGTTTACAAATATACCATGTTTATTTTAATGCAGAATTAAATTATAGTTGCAAAGTCATACTAAGATCACATAACCTTAATGTGAAACCAATATTGTTTAATCATGAAATAGTAATATAAAAAATTTGATTAATTTTTTTAAAAAATGGAATAATTAATTAATTAGTTAAATTTTATTTTATACAAGTCAGTAATTTATATTAATAATGTATTATTTATTTTATTTTTATTATTAATTGATCAAATAATAATAATAATAATAATTGATAAATTTTTCATTTCAAGCTATTAGTCAAATTACAAACTATAACTAACCAATGAATAAGTTAACTATCAATTATTTAATTTTCATTTAATTACCTGATCATTAATATTCAATCAAGAGTTATGGTAAGTAACAAATAAATATTAATGAATTGATATGTAGCTTATAAAAATATTAATTAAACTTTGACAAATTCAATTATCTAGTTTTAACTAATGATTAATGAAATGAATTTCCTATTTACTTCATAAGTTCATAATTAATAAATAAATTTATAAATTAGTTTAGAATTTATTAATATTTCAACTAGTAATTCAATTCATATTCAATTAATTAGCACATAATTCTTATTTACTAATCAAGAATCATGGTAAATACACAACAATTAATAGTTATTTAACTTATAAAATATTAATTAAAATCTCACTAATTATCTCAATAGTATCAATGATTATTTAAATTGATTTCCTATTAGTTCATGACTTCAAAATTAATGTTTAGTAACCAATTTCGAATTTATTATTATTTAATTAATAAATTTAATTATTAATTTAATTGATATTCAATTATTTTATTTGATAATTTGTATTTACTAATCAAGATTTACGATAAATAGATAATAAATAATATTGAGTTAATAGTTATGTATGTAACTTATAAAAATATTAGTTAAAACTTCACAAATTCAATTATTTAATTACTATTAATGATTAATCTCATGAATATCTAATTAATTAATATTTAATAGCTCATTAACTAAGAGTTAATTTAAAATTTATTCAGTATTACTAATTAAAGTATTAATTAACTTTGAATAAATTTAAATTAACTCTTGGTTAATGAGCTATTAAATATTAATTAATTAGATATTCATGAACTTAATCATTAATTTAATGTTAATGATTAATTAAAGCTTTTTTAATGATATTTGTCGACGAATTAATTTAATATCGAATATTCAGTATTTAATATTATTTAATAAAAATTTAATTTTAGACAATCAATCAATTACTAATTTATTAATTTAGTTGACAATTAAAATTTAAAAGGTTAAGTGTACAAAAAAAATGTTGTTAGTAATAATTATTTGATTAAGTTGAGAATTTAGAATAATAACCAGTTAATTAACTTTATAAAATAATTACATATTGTTGATGAATTATGATTATGATTAATTGATTAATTAGTAGAAAGAATGAAATAAAAGTGAATGTTACTCCTACAATTAAATAATAAAAGATTGGTATGTATTTATAAATAGGTTTGTAAGTGGGTAAATAAGTAGGTAGGTAATTAGTTAGCGGTTAATTAATTAGTTACTTAATTAGTTTCCTGTTTACCTATTTAGTTATATAGTTATGTAGTTTACAAAATAAAAAATAAACACAAAACATATTGGTCAAGTTTTATAGTTGCAATTCAATTTGCAACCAAGGTGCGACTAGAAAATTTAACCCATATGTTTTGTCCTCCTTTTTCATCTTGGAAATATATAACAAAAGTGCATTTTCTTATTTTTCACATTAAATAACATGTGCCATTGGGGATGAGCTCAAAGAAGCTTAACCCTAAAAATAGAACATAAAATGAAATAACATTGTTTATATGCCTATTTTTTAGCCAACCTAGCTTCCTACCTACCTACCCACTTGGGTAAGTAGGTATGTAGCTTAGGTAGGTACCTACCTATCTACTTATTCAAATAAATATTCATTTGATTTTTTCCAAAATATAATTAATATCCCAGGTGATAGATTTTGATTGTGCCACATCTCATAATTTAGGACCATTATAAATGAATGTTCAAAGTGGATGGCCAAAATAAATGTTCGAATATATATTAAAAAATCACCCAATTTTTTTCATAATGCCACATGATGGATTGTGGTATTGGTAAGTGGCACCATTTCAAGTCATTGGAATTTTCCAACATTTAAAATCATTGTTTTAAAATTGCTTTAATTTAAGACATGTGGCAAATAATGTGTGGATATTTGATAGTTGCAAAACAATATTTAGTTGCAATTGTTATACATGATAAATTTAATGGGTCACAATTTGGCAATAATAGTCGTGCAAAATTTGCTTTTCATAGGTTTGTATGAAATAAACACGAATGTCATTCATCTACTCGTGTTATTTGAACATTGATGTTGTGCACATTGTTTAGACATGGATGTTGTATGTCTATTCATGTTGTTTACACATGAAAATCATTAACACAATTTTCGTGTTTAAATAATGCATGACATTTGTGTTCAAACAATACGAACCTACGAAGCTTGTAAATTTGTGAGGATGATCAAAGAATGAATATGTATATGTTGACCATATACATCATCCATGGTCCATTTGGTGATGTCATGTTGAGTCATTCTGAGGACAATCATTCCAATTACACATGGATTGAAATTTTTTGGGGTTAAGAGTTGTGTTTACCCAATTTGTTGATGATGATTAAAAGTTTGTGATGGCATCATCAGAAGAAATTTCACCATATACAACCATTATATTTGTGATTACATGCAACTATTAGTCATTTGCAATTAATTTTGGCCAATTTTACGACTATTTAAAGGGTTTGGTAATTCTTGCGATTATGTTGGAATTAAAAAACAACTATTTTTTTTCATCTTTCCATACAGACAATTTATAATATGGTTTTCATTGAAGAAGGGTCATATATGTCCCATTAGTTGTAATAATGACCAAAATTAATTACAACACTATGGGATGGACCTAGCTTCAAAGGATATATTAAAATCTATTAAAGGTATAATGGGGATATGTTTTTATAAGTTTATTATTATCATATTTAGCTTGTACTTATGGTTTATTAGGTGTATAATATTATGCATACATTAAAAGTATATATCTATAATTTATGTTATTTACCTATTTAGCCTATGTGCCACATGCTCTGGCTTAAATCTACATCTATTTAATTAAGTATCACATGGTGTGGTTTAAGTGCCATGTGGCTTAGGTTTAGGCATAATATTGATTAGTCTATGTTAAGCTAAACTTTAGTTTAGTCAATTTTCGCCATGGTTTATGAAACTTTTAAATTAACCAAACCTTAGCAAAGTTTTAATTTAATTAAGCTTTAGCAAAGTTTTAGTTTAGCCAAGGTTTAACCAATTTTCAATTTAATCATGGTTTATCAAACTTTTATATTGGTTTTTAAACAAAGTTTTTGTTTATTGAATTTTAATTTAACTAAATTTAACCAAAATTTAGTTACTTTTTACTTTAACCAAGTTTTAGTTAACCAAAATTTAGCCATTTTTTAAATTTAACCAAATTTCAACCATTTTTTGGGAATTTTACCAAAATTTAACCACCTTATATTTTAGACAAGGTTTGCCCAATTTTTTATTTAGCCAAAATTTTAAATATCACATTTAACACTTTTTAAAATTTAACCAAGGTTAAATTCCAAAACAAGGTTCAACAAGGTTCAACAAGGTTCAACAATTCCTTTGGATATAATATATTCATTTTGGCCTTATCTGATCCAAACAACATTTACCTTTCTGATTCACAACAATATCTTCTTGCTTTTGCTATAACTAATGACAACCTTAAACCAAGGAATCACAACCCATTAAGAAATGAACTCCTTTTATATATATTTCTTTTTGTGGACATAATTTACTTCCTCATGCCTTATTTGATCGAACAATTGCTACCCTTCCTATTCACAACATTATCTTCTTACTATTGCTATAAGTAACCACAACCCTTATTTTTCTCTCTCTGTGGATATAATTTACTTCCTTTTATTTTGTCTGATGCAAACACAACTACCCTTCCTATTCACAACCCTATCCTTTTGCTCTTATTATAATTAACGACAACCCTAAACCAAATAATCATACCCAATAACACACACACTACATGCAACAATTGAGTACAAGATTTCTTCAAACAAAACTTCACACATAAAAAAGAAAAAATATTTACATGGGAATCCTTAGTCCGTAATTGTGGATATATTCTCCACTAAACTCCTACTCCTACATGATTCAACACTCTCCTTCCTAGCAGCAGCTCTTCCTTTTATCTTAGCTAATTCACAACTTTACTAACAACATGAATTGTCCCAACTCCTTGGTTCTCTTACTTTCATAAGAAGGTAAACCCTTACTTTTTGTTCCTAAGTCTCACAACAACATTGTTTAGCTTTCACCTCTTTTCAACTCTTAACTTGCAAGACCAAGCATTTTTTCCTAGTGCTTCCATCCTTTTTTGCCCCTTCAATGGAGCAGCACCAATAGTCCTTCATTGAGTAGCCGCCATCCTCCACAAATGTTGCCTTTTGCCTCCACTTCCATCACTTGCTTGGGGGTTGCCCTCCTTGAAAACTCACCTCCCCATGATGTAGCAGCTAACCCCCTTGCCCCATCTTGTTTCCTCATGATTTGCCCAACCCCATCAATCCTCACTTTCTCTCATTCCCTCACACACTACTCATCACTCTAAGAGGTGGAAGAATAGTATTAATGTTGTTTTGACCTAACCTTAATTCTTGGCATTTTCTTAGAAGCTACTTCCACCCTACCCATACCTTTCTATCCAATAGACTTAACTAGTTCAATCAATACATGATAACCTTGTCTCAACCTAATCCAACTAACCTACTTCCACCTTATCATATCCAAGGCACCCTCCCCTTGGTACATCCAAGACCAAATCCAACTCCCCTATCCTATCCCATGAAACCACGGTTACATTAAAACTATATTAGTCAACTACTTAATCTTAACCAAAATTAGGTTAGGCTAATTGGGGCCCAACAAAAACCACCTAGCCTATTTAAGGAAGTGAGTCTAAATATTTTGTATTCTTGTTCTTTCATAATAACATTCATAGAATTGTCTTATTATCTTTTGAATTTGAATTTATACATTGTGTCTAGTTTGAACATGCATGCATAAGAATAATGATATTGTTGTGTACATGCTTTTCAAGAAGTGTATATTTTGTCCATTAACAATTAAATTTTTTTTATAGCAAGCTTTAATCATTTTTAGTTTAACCAAGTTTAAACCAATGTTGAACCAAGTTTTAATTTAGTCAAAGTTGAACCAAATTTTAGTTTTGTCAAAGTTGAATCAAATTTCAATTTAACCAATGTTTACCCAAGGTTTAAGCTTTGTTTAACCAAGTTTTGTCAAGGTTTAGTCAAATTCAAAGACTTTTTGTGTACACGTAGTTTATAGTTTACAAATTTGAAAGAGGTGACAAAAGATATGGGATATATTTTATAGTCGCAAATCAGTTTGCAACTAGGTTGTGACTATAAAATATATCCCATATTTTTTCACCTCTTTCAAAAAATAAATAAAAATAAATAAATATATAAGTGCATTTGAATAATTAAAGTAATAAAATAAAACTTAAATGTAAATGCCATTTGGGATGAGCCAATCAAAGTGGATTTGACCCTAAATGCCAAACCAAAAAAAATTACACAATCAATTACCTTTTTAGCCTACCGGTAGCTTAAATGAGTAGGTACCTACTACCAATCTACTTAGCCTAAATACCTACCTACATACTTACCTAATCAAATGTTTATTTAAATATATTTTTTAAATACAATAAAATAAAAATTGAAATATTTGTGGATATGCCCTGTGTCACAATCATGAGCATGCAAATTATGTGCTTTAGATTTTTTTCCAATATTACATGAGAAAATAAAATAGTTTAAATTATTGATACACATCAACACATCATTCACTCTTTATTATTGACCAAAAAAATTGCATGTTAATTATAAACGACAATACACATATGGGTAGTCAAAAGATGAAATTGCAATTTGTTAAAAAATAATTCATCCATATAAATCCATGTCATTTGCATGTGATTTAACTTTTGCAACTACATGTATTTTAGTCATATATATCGCTTGCAGCTAAAATATAGTTGTAAGCATTAATCACAAAATCTAGGCTTTTTCTAATGCATATGTTGCTTGGTCTAACAAAATATAGAGGTTTGATATAATTTTTACAAAGGGAAGTGCTTTGGTGTTGTTGGGGTAATTTTATGAATCCAATGTTATATTTATGGTAGCCCATTTACTTCGGTTAATGACCACCAACCATTCAATTTTTTGATAGAATACGATTGATTCACAATAAAGTTGGTTAAATGGGCCCTTATCCTATAGGAATATAATTTTGATATTTTCCATAGGACTAATAGGTTGATTGGGATGTTGATGGCTTGAATTGAAACCCAAGTTCTAATGAAGAGGATACTACAAGGGTTGATTGGCATGGGGATGTAAATTTGGAGGTGATTATTAAATAACATGCCTTTATATAACCATGTACCTTATTGGGTATTTTGGGATGCGTCACAATTTGATAGGAATATTAAGGATTCATATGGTGCCCTAGAATTGGACCATGTTATGCATAAGGCTAAATAGTTCACATGGGAAGGCCATGGCCCATTCCCTTTTGCCAATGTGGAGAAATGGATGAGTGTAGGCAATGTTTCACTTGGAGAAATGTGAAGGTCTTGTGAGGCATGTTTTCGAGGAGTTGGGTCATTTCAAGGTTCATTGAATTATGGTTTGTTTAAAACACAATTTTGTTGGTGAAGGTTGTAACTACAACTTCAACAATTTGTGTCTCGGTGTGTGATGTGTGAAACAAGTGTGGGAATCATTCAACACACTTACACTTCATTTACAACCATTGTCTATCATAGGGCTTGGGTAATGATGGACTTTAAATTTGTTGGCCCACTTAATTTGACGATCCAACATAATTAATATGTTTGTTATGATATTGAACACTTCTCGAAATGGTTAAAGTTGGTGTCATAACTAGATCATAATAATGAGGACACTACCTTTGCATTTTGGATAGAGTGGTTAGTAGATTTGGGGCTTTAGTCAAAGTATTCATCAACCAATATATGAAATTCCATGGGGAGTTCCAAAAGTTGTGCGAAAAAACATCAATTAGTCATGGCATTACCTCACATAATCATTTTGAGGCATATGAATTAGTTGAGTGAATGATGCAGACAATGCAATGGGACTTGTGGAAATATGGATTCCAAAAAGGCTATACTTGATATTAAGACCTACAATCACCATGGCTAAATAGGGGGTATCTAAGTTCAGTTGAAAGTTTTTCTTTCATCTTTTTCATCATATTTTTAATTATTTTTCCCTGAACTTAAACTACCAACCTCAATTCGATGAAATGTGATGGTGAGAATAAACTTGGATGATTTTAATGTGAGGATTTAAGCATGTGAATAATAAGTTGCCTTGTTCTAATGTGTTATGCCCATGGCTATGGAATATTTGGCAATTGCCCAACACCGAAATAGGTTATGTTACGCCATTATTTGTGAAGGTGATTATCTACTTCAAATTTATATATTCAAATCAAGGGATTATGTGTACATGCAACAAACAACACCAACTACTTTGGATGTGACTATAAGATGTGTTATTTTTCTTGTGTAAAAGGTTTTACTTTTTGGAGTGTTATTGTTGGAAGGTTGAAATGGTCACATATGGAAGGACCATGTGTGTAATATGTGCCATGTCATTTTCCCAATGTGAATGACCAAATTTACTTGTCTTTAATAGGGTTTCTATTAGCCTACATTGTATGTTATGTGAGCAATATTTAAGAACCAAAATTATGCTGATTTGTGATCAATATTCCTGAGGTTAGTATATGAAATGTTTTATGCCATCTTTGTAGGAAATGCCAATTGGCAAATGGTTTTGCCCTTGATGCACCAAGTAAACTTAAGTTCCTAAGGTTGGATAATGAAATTAACTCCAATGTTTTTTTTCATGGTGATTCACATTTGGCTTGGAATTTGAAAGATTGCAACTAAACAATGAGGCTCATATTTGTACCTAGCTTATTAGTCCTTTCACTTCAAAACTAAAATGTTCATCCATGGTGGATTTCCATTAGGTAGTTCAACATTGTTATTTGGCTTAAGAAGACTTTTAACACCAAATAAAGGGGTGGTTTGGACATGGTGTACCATTTAATGTATTTTTGTGTTATGTTTTGTATGTGGGATGACAATGATAGTTGTAAGTGTTGACATAGGAGTGCACAACAACTATCAAGTGTGTTAGTTTAACTACTTGATTAGGTCTTGATTGGTTGAGGATAAATCAGGTTAATGTAATTGTTTGAATTTTTATCTCAAAACAAAATAGGTGAAAACAAGGTTCAATGGATGGGATATAATGTTAATTTCTGTGATCTCAAATCATTTTTGATGATTTGAAATTCTAGCACATTCTACCATTGTATGTAAATTTCTATGTGTTTCGCACAATGTTAATTTTTGCATCTTTGTTGTGTGAATGTGTTGGGCTTGGATTCCTATTTTCATTGTAGGCAAGTGGCAATTTTGAGTTTGAACATGATGTCCCATTCAAGGTACTTTCATGTTACATATTATATGTGGGGATGACAACAATATTTGTACCAACATAGGAATGCACAACACTTCATTTCTTGTGGGGAAATCAAATATTCCAATGGGATCAAACATTTTCTTTGACATAGGAACATCCTCTTCATATTTGGCCTCATCAATATATAACTTAGTGCTGTGAGTCCTCTTTGATGTGAGGCACATGCCTATTGTTATCTCAAACTAGTGGGTGCCCGTGGCCGAAGGCCACTGTGAAGTCCCCCGTGGGTGCCCATGACCTTTGGCCACTCTGAAGTTTTATAAGTTTTATTTTTTCTTATCTTTTACTCTTTATTTGGCCCCTGCCGTGCCCTGCCCCCCCTGCCCTGCCATGACGTGTGAAACGGGATCCCATTGTCAAAACCCGCCGTATTGTGTGAAACGGACCCGGATGTGCAAAGTGCAAACCGGCCATGTCATATCAAAAAAGACCTAGAGATCAGAACTCGGCCGTGTTGTGTGAAACCGCACCCTGATATCAAAACGGGCCCGTGTTGTGTAAAACGGGTTTCAGTGATAAAAACGTCGCTGTGTTGTGTGACAGCGGACAGGCGCCATTTTGGAGGACCATGAGCGGAATTATAATATAGAGATAGTCTTTGTTAATTTTGGTACTCCCAGGCCCCAGCCACTCCCACTCTCCCAGGCCCCTGTCCACAAAGTTACTGAGTGGAGG
>Ga0116228_10004836_pt1 | contig 11989 bp, 10 predicted proteins | sample S1TSphfallax_2_FD_89694 | JGI IMG/M metagenome (GOLD analysis project Ga0116228, IMG submission 89694) | Host-associated microbial communities from peat moss isolated from Minnesota, USA - S1T2_Fc - Sphagnum fallax MG | ecosystem: Host-associated > Plants > Peat moss > Unclassified | place...
AGAAAGGGAAGGTTTCCAAAACATAAAATTTCTGCGCATACATTTGAACAACAGGGGTCCAAGTGCATAATCAAGCAATTCCAAAGCTTCTTCTTTATGAGTGAACACAACATCAAATTTATGCACATACATTCGAACAACAAGGTCCAAGTACATAATCAAGTGATTTCAAAGCTTTGTCTTTATGAATGAAAGGTTGGAAAAGGTGCGCTCATCCTCCATGTTGCCCAACACCATAATTGTGCAAAAAATTTGCCATTTTAAACCACTACAATAGTTTGTGGGTTAGAGTCCTAGTAATTCAAAGTCTCTCCCATAATTGTGTTGTGGGATTACAATCATGGGGAGGCAACATGGTGGATTGAACATGATTTTGCATTGTCAAGTTGAAAAAAAAAATTGTTGATCAAGAATTAAAGGGTTTATCAATGCCTCAACAAACATACCAAAACTCTCGATAAATTTCTTATGCCCAAAATGTGCTTGCAAAATGGCCATATGCCTTGAGAAGGTTGTTTCAAGTTTTGGAGAAAGCCAATATTAAAGGTAAATTGCTCCAATTGCATTCAACAACTCTTGCATGAGAAAATGCTTCTTAAATTCCAAAATCAAATTCCCAACAACTTTTGTACATTGCTACTTTATAATGTCTATAATTTGAACCCCAATCCTCCTTCATTATCATACTTGTAGTTCCTTTGTGGTTGCATCTATGGCATGCAACATATACAATATCCCTCCAAAAGAAAAGGCAACATATTGAATGCAAAATGTAAGGCTTTATTCACTAGGTCAAGCATTATTGATCATGGGAATATTCAACAAGGTTAAGGAAAAACCTAAAATGTTAAAATGAAAACCTCTTCTCAAGTTCATTACACATTGCTTGGAGGTTAGATTCACAAAACTTGACAACAAAGATGAAATAAAAAATGAAATTGATTCATGATTGTGCAAACTTGGACAAGGATTGCACTAATCCCAAAAAGGGAACACACATGCGAAACTTAAAAGTGTCTCCACATTGCAAATGAGTTCATAATCTACTTTGGTAGTGGCAATGGTGGAAGTCTCTCCAACCAATTTCGCAACCAAAGGCTATTCATTCAAGACCCACTTGGAGGATGAAAACATAGAAATCTAACGGGTCTTTATGTTTTTAAAAATATTGTTCCATTTGGATTCCAAAAGTTTACCATGCTTGTTAGTTTCAAAATGCCACATAAAACTTTAAACAAAATAGTTATCCATGGATGCAAGTAAGGATTCATTTGATCTTGGAAATTGAATTCAACTTGCTCAAGGTTTAAATAACGAGATTGGTGGGGGTGAACCATGCAATGGACAACACTCACAAATGGAACATGATTTTGCATGAGTTGGATGGTCACCCCTTTTTTCAGAGTGTGAAGACCAATAATTCCATTTGCTTCAAAGAAACTAGTTTACTAACAATCTTTGTTTCACTCAACCTTCCATATTTAACCAAAATTTGAATTATAAATGATGTCAGATTACCAAAAATAACTTCATCAACCATTTTTTGAAGGTTTAGCAAAATGAAGATTCTTTTCCATTCATTTATCACATAAACATGCATATACAATCAACTTTAATTATCAATGGTGGTGATTTCATTTCAATTCATTGAAATATATTGTATTTTTTGTGTGGTAACTTTCATGGCACACAAAACAACACCATGCATCACCTCCACCACAATCCATCTTGTCAAATTGACTAATGATTATGAGGGCAATTTTCAACCTTGAGAAATTGGAAAAGTTATTTGAAAGTTTAGGTGCTACCCTTATTGTAAAGATGTTAGATTGTAACAAACTAGAGATATTTATTTTTCCCTTCCATCTTGTCACCATTCTGAAGTTGAATCAATATTATGTCATGACTTGTGGAATCAAACAACTTTTGATTTTGCACATTAATTTTGTGTTATTAATAGACATGTAAAATTGGCCAACATTAATTTTAAGATTTGCAATAATGCATTTTTTCAACCCATAATGTTTCACCAAAGAAACGATCTTTAACATTAAAAAACTTGTCCTTTTTTTCAACACCTTAAATCACACTATTTTCATTATTTTCCCATGTTTTTGACAAACATATTTTTTAAAACCAATTATGTTGCCCCTAGATTTTGAAATACTTGATTTTGTTCTCATTTTATTTTATTTTTGGTTTGTTACATTTTGCTTTTGTAGGACCTATAATAACTAGGTTTTTAGGATTTAGTGTGACTTTAAAAGGTAAGATTTTGCTTCCCCTTTAGAGATGCAAAAAATGAAAGCTTAGATAGGCTTTCTAGAGTTTCACCACTCTTGACATTCTCAAGCGACAAACTAACATTTAACAAAGGTCCATTAGTAGTGTTCATATGGACACTTTTAAGTTTAGGTAGTGTGAATGTAGAATAATAAAGATGAAATTTGAAGTCTACAAGAAGCTTGAAAGGCACAATAGTCAATGTCAACGAAAAGAATAAAATAAATTGATCCACCTTCTTTTTGTAAATCGAAGTGAGATTTGAAAATTGAACTTTTTTCATCACATGTTAAGTTTAGAAATCAAATTTTTTATGCAATGACAAGCTCTACAAGTTTGATTGACTCTTCTACTACAATTGGACTTCTTTAAGAAATGTGAACTTCAACAAATAATAACATATACAATGGTAGTTTCTAGAAGTGGAATCAACCTTTTCATGTAAATTGACTTGTTCTCAGTAGGTTGTTTGGGTTGAATTGGTACATTTAACATACTACTTGTTGAAGAGAAGGTCATCAAAGACACTTGACAAAAAAAAACACCTTTAAATGTCTTCTTGGGGAAAAAATCAGATCTGAAAAATCAAAATGTGATTTTGGAAAACAAAACTAGAAGCAAGTAGAAATAAGAAAATGTGTACTTTGAAGTACACAACTAATGTTCAACATCTATTTGTACATTGGGAGCACCATTTTCAAGTTCGGAGTCTTAACATTCTAGAACACTTGTTCCTTTTTCAAGAAAGTTACACACTAAACAAATCAAACAAGGATATTGTAAAACCTTCCAAATAGTAACACAATACAAAAACATTTTCAAGTTTAGAAAAGATTAGATGCAAGTTGTTCTTGATCATATTTTTTTGTTCTTGATCCTTTTATTTCTCATTTGCATTTTATGCAATATTCCATAAACTCTCAATAATACTACTCAAATTTCATCCTACAACTACTAACACAAAAGATCTTGGGTACATTCTGAAGGCAATTTAGAAATTTAAGCTTTCAATGTTGGTGGTGATGGATGGCATCCTCCTTCATTGAAGTTGAAAGGTGAATGGGGATGATAAGGGGGAGAATACACATAATGTAAGGGTTTGGTGTATTTGGCTAAGGTGACACATTAACGAGGTCATTGATCTTGTAGATGGCTATTGGTCCATATAGGATTGTTGATCTTTTGTGATTTGATCAAATTGATTTAAGGCATTTCACATGGGATTTTTTTTCTTGCTAATGTGTGAAAGTTCATTAAAGAAAAAAACATTGTTTTTGAATGGTGGACTAGCTCTTACACATTGGTTAAATTGTGGAAGTATCATTTGGTCCACAAAGGCTTGTTGTATTTAGAATTAAATTTTAGTCATGAAATCAACTCCAAGTTAAATCTTCAATTGCATTTTCTAATTCAATCCTAACCCCATTGGTGGGCTTGACAAGTTCATGTCCTTAGAATGTTTGGGATACAAATTTTGGTTTTATTTAAGAACTATTTTTGCTAGTGACAACTAAAGATTGAGTTATTATTCTTTAGGTTAAACTACTTAAAATAAAAATAAAAATGCATCTTGAATTGAAATTACCTAGCCATGTTACTTAGTGTGATTCATATTAATTAGTTAATGGGTGTGTTCATAACATTTATTTATTTATTTTTGTTGAAGGAACCATATTGATTGGCTCATCATCAATATTTTTTGGAACATTGGGCACTTCCTGATTGAACCACCTCTTTGGACCTAATCACAAAATAAAAACAAATGTGTTCCCCTATGGCCCACATTTTTGGTTTATATACATGAGAGTTGAACTTTAGGCAAACCATATGAAATAAATTTAAGGTGCTATTGGGAACATCTTGGGAAAAAAACTTGGGAACTTGGGGGAACCTTGTGGAAACACATTGAAAACAAGGAAAAAATAAAATAAAATATCTCCCCCTCCCATAAATAAAAGTTTGGACCTCTCACGAGGGCATGTTGAATTTTTTCATTGGTTACATGAAACTTTTATTTTAAAAATTGCTTGTTGTCATTTTTAGCTTAGTTAATGGTAGGGGCACAAACCATGTTAGATAGTTATTTGGTTCCATTGTTTCCCATGATTTGGTTTGAAATTATAATAGACAGGTAAATTAAACCAATTAGATGATGAATTACTTATTAGATATGTCTTTCATTGTGAAGAACACAATGTATCCTATCCAAGAGGGTCTAAAGTTTGAACTAATGTTGGTTCTTTGATTTTGTTATGACCTTGGGTTTTAGGTTTTTGAAAAAATTCAAAGATCCTTTGGGTTTTATGAAAGAATTGGTAAAGAATTAATAGTTTGGGGTAGGTTCTTTAATCATTTCTTTGATTTTCAAGAACCATTGTTCAAGGTTCCATATATGCAACCTTGATTGATTAGTTGTTTATCTAGAAATGATAAAAAAATCCAACATTATTTTAAACTAGTAGACTAGCGTTGGGCAAATATCAAAATTTTTAATATTCATAGGTTTTAATTTTTAAAACGATTAAAAAAAATTGGGTCAAATTTTTTTTCTAATTATAATATTCGTCAAGGATATCAAATTTCTTCTAAAATATTAAAATCTAGATTTCACACTTCCGAATGTTTTAGAAAATAATATTCATAAAATATTCAAAACAGTTCTCAAAGCCTAGATAACAACATTCAAATTTTTAAAAACAAAACCTATATACAAAAGGATAAAATTATAATTTACAAATTACATGTTCACAAGCTCTTCTCACTCAAACTCATCTTTATATTGGTTTAACTCTTCTTCTCGAGAAGCATAAGCTTCAATTAATTTTGTCAAATTAGAAGCCAAAAAATAATCCACCTTAAGATCATTTGGTCAATTTTTATTTATAAAATATAAACTTATCAAAATTATTTGTTTATAATCTACATATGTTCAAATTCACCAATATCTTAGCCAAGGAAAAAATGCTCTTAGTTTCAATTTGAGATCTCACAATCCCAAAGATTTGACAAACAAAGACAAAGAATAGTTGAAAACAAGAACCCATGTATAACCCCTCAGCACTCCAAAGGAGACTTATTAATGTCCTTTGCATCAACTTGAATACTTCACATTGTCCATTTTGAAAGGCTCAAGTTCATCCACTAATTCAATTTGTTGTCGAAACGTTGAAAATTTGAAACAAGCACTTTTTTTCAAAGCAAAAAAAAAAAAAAAAAAATTGTCGAAAAAAAATAAAAAATCTATTGAAATATTCTATTTATTGACATGGAATCTTCAAATTTAATTAATTATTGTGCAAGCATGTGTTGAAGCTGCCCTTGCACTAGGGTAGTGTGTTTGACTTGTTAAGGTTTTTCTAGAAGGAAAGTAGCCCCACTTCCAAAACCCTAACACACCCAGTGTCCCCACACACACACACACACACAAGTTTACTTTGTGGTGCTTTGTAGAATATCCTCACCAAGAACAGAACTTCACACTTGTCAGATGCTCCAACATTCAAGGTTCCAACACTAAAAAAGAAACAAACCCAAGAAAAACTATTGCCCCAGTAGCCACCAATCCACATTCTCTCTTGTTTCTGAGTGGGCAATCTTGTTAGTCTGCCTCTTTGCATCTGCCTACATCTGTGCATGATTCATTGGGTAAGGGAAATCAGGCAAATTGTTTTTGGGTGTTGTGAAATTGGGTTTTTGCAAAAAGGATTTCTCCTTTTTCCAGAAATCAATCAAATTGTTTTGGTTGTAAATTTCCTTTCATTGGTTTGGGTAATTGCCATTTTGCAAAAAAATCAATCCAATTGTTTTTGGGGTGTAGGTACTAGGTTCTAGGTAAGTTGCCTTTGCAAAAAAAGAGTTTGCACAAATGCATTATTTTGTGTGGTTGTGTTTTTGTTGCAATTAAACCAGAAAAAACTGTAGCTTGCTTCCAAAATGGATATTCAGAAAGCAGCTAGCGTATGCTCAAGGGATGCTTCTTGCACAGTGTTTTTGGTTGGGTATTTCTGGTTTTTTTTCCCCCCCCCCGCCCTCAGCATTGATCTCTTGGTTTTGTTCTGTTGGGTTTGTTTGATTTGCTTCCAATTTGCTTCAGCTTCATTGGGTTTCTCTGAGAGTCCTCTCAAATTGTCGCTGGAAAAAGACTTCAGGACCCAGTTTTCTCTCCCAAAGGTTTTGAATCCAGAGATTTACAAACTCTCTCTCTCTCCCTCTCTCCCTCTCTCCATATCTCTCCCTTTCTGGAAAATGGTGATGATGAGAAGAAGCTCTTGAGGCTTTTTAAGATCTTGAATCCCTTGTAAGTTGTGATGATGAGAAGAAGGAGAAGCTCTTGAATCTGCTGCTTAGAAAATTCCAAGTGTGACAGAAGTTTGATCCTTTTTGTTTTCCTGCAATTGAACTCGATTGTTTTTCTTAAGGAAAAAGTGGGTCAGGTAGCAGTTCTGTTTCTTTCTTTCACAAAATTTGCTGTTCTTGTTGCAAGCTTTAAAAAATAAAATTATAAAAATACTTTTTTCTGTGTCTGGGCCGCTCTCATTTTCAATTACAATGATTGGGTTCTCCTCTTTTCTGTTGTTGTTGTTGTTGTTGTTGCCTGGCACTCAAGGTAGGCTAGATCTTCTTATGGATACTTTGATGGGTTTAGTTACCCATCAATATACTCTCTTTGTTTTCTCACAATTTTAGGATCTTGAAACCCACAGAAGTGCAATGTTCAGAATGGCAGTCCAAGTGCAGCAACACCTGCATGTGGAAGTAGTAGAGAATAGGTATTCAGAGTCAAGAGTTTCTGTTTTTCTTGTTGCAGGATGTTTTCTTTTCCTTGAGCAAATTTTTAGGGTTTATGTTGCTTGCTTGCTTCTTTGCAAATTTTTATTATGTGCAATTTGATGATGAAAGAGATGGAAATTGATGAATACATAATTGGGTACAGTGCTGCAGCTGCATCAGGATTCAGGTGGTTCAATAATTTATCAAGCATTGCACAGTCACAGTCTAGAGGACGACAACAGACTGGTGGCAGTTTTCTGGCTGTGAGAATTGGAGGATATGGTCTAGGGCATCACCAGGAAGCAAGAGTAGTGTCAGCACGACCATCCTCGCTGGTGCAAGCCCAGGTTTCACCCTCAAGAGCCTGCTGTTCCTTAGCTGCAGGTACTTATTGAAATGCTGCAGAGTTTGGAAGGGTTTTTGTTTAGGGTTATGTGGAAACCCTAACCCTGTTTCCACATGACCCACAAAATCAACCCTTCCTAAACAGGGTTTCCTCATGACCCATATAGTTTTGTGTGGAGGAAAATAGGCTAGGTATTGTATGGCATCCATGACAAGTGTTCTTGAAATGAAGATGACAGGAACTCTCATACAACAGCGGTAGAGAAGAATGACTGTTCTCATTCTTCTTCATAACATGGAATGTGTAAAGGTTTTATGCATGTATTTCTGCACATTACTTTGACCCAAACAATATTCAAAGTGTGAATTGTTCTTAACATACAAAGGACCAACTGGTTTGTGTAACTGTTTTTTTTCCATCTGGTCAGAAAATATGGCACAGTCCGTTTCAGAGATAGTGCAGGACCCTCTTGCAGTGAAGACACAGCCCCTTGTGGAGAAGGCACAAACTATTCCAGATAAGGCACAGCCCCTGGCAGACCTGCGGCAGCTGCTTCCACCAGTTGACAAGCTGCAGGCTGTGCTCTTTGATGTGGATGGCACCCTGGCGGATTCTGACCCTCTCCATTATGTGGCTTTCCGGGACATGCTGCAAAAGGTGAAGTAAGCCATGTGTTTTCTGTCAGAGTTGTCTTAACATACAATTTGAGCAATTGCTCTGATACCACTTTGTCTTTTAAAACCCTCATGAACAGACGTAGGGGAGAAAATGCAGGATTGAGTGTTCTAATTATACAGAGTTGGACTGTGGAGCAGGAGGGTTATAATGATGGTGTGCCTGTCACAGAGGACTGGTTCCGTGAACATATCAGTGGCAAGCACAACTCAGAGATAGGGAAAGACCTGTTTCCATCATGGGATCAAGAGAAACAGGACAAGTGGTTGGATGAAAAAGAAGCATACTTTCGAAGGTTATATCCATCCTCACATGCATGTGTTGCTTATGGGCAACCACTCTCCATGATTTTCCTGGAGAGTGTTTTTTGCTTTCTGGAAGGTGCTCTCAGTCAAGAAATTTTTTTGCATTCTCTTTTTGTGCCAACTCTGAGATGTTATTTGACTTTGAGACATTGGGGGAAACAGGCTGGCGGCTCAACATTTGGAACCTGTCAGGGGCCTGCACAGACTGACGGACTGGGTTCGTGAGAAAGGACTACGGCGTGCTGCAGTCACCAATGCACCTCGCCCAAATGCAGAGCAAATGATTGATACTCTTGGGCTGAAGGATTTTTTTGATCATGTTGTGGTTGGAAGTGAATGTGAGCGGGCTAAGCCATTTCCAGATCCTTACTTGAAGGCCCTTGAACAAGTTGGAGTTTCAACTGAAAATGCTTTTGCAATTGAGGTCTGTCACAACCTGCCTGCCCACCCCAACAAATGGTTGCAAATGATGGTTTATAGAGGAATGAGATTTGAACTTGTGTGCTTTACATTACTGCTATAGATATTGGAACAAATTAGTGCTCAAGCCAGTAGCCTTTTGTGGTTGCATCTCATGACCTGCTTGGTAAGTGATTTTGTGTTGCACCCACTAAGTGCATGCTCAATACTCAAAAAAGGTAAATTTGTGAGTTACAGGATTCACCATCAGGTCTGAAGGCAGCTGTCTCAGCTGGGCTACCAGTTGTTGGGATCACTACAGGAAATCCTGGCTCTGCTCTTCTTGATGCGGGGGCTTCATTCCTGATAAAAGATTATAATGATCCAGCACTTTGGGAGCAGCTCAAGGAGTAGTAGTAAGAAAACATGAGAAGTTTGATCAAAATGGACTTGCTCGATCTTGAGATGTAAGTTCATACCAAAAGTGCTTGCCGTGCTCTGTGATTCAGTTCTTAAAAAAATAATACCATTCTCGTTTGTAAGGACAAAGTAGATATGCTCTTTAGTATGTGGTATCCTTTGTTTTGCAGTGTTGCCAGAGTAAGAATAAACTACAGATGGAGTAGCATAGACTTAAGGCTCCTTCCTTCTGCCCCCTTGTGAGATGGGTTAACTCGTGCATGTGGGTGTTCTTATATGTAGTCAATTTGGTTCACCATGTCTACTTCCCATTTTGGGCATGAGCAACTGAGACTTCAACCATGTTCAGAAAACTGCTTCAAATCTGTCAAGTTACAATCAAAGTCCATTGTGAAAAAGTCATGGGTTTTGAAGATATGTACATGCGCTTCATCGAACATAGCAAAATATGGTTTCTCAATTAGAATTGTCAATCAAGGTAAGGATAAATAACCGAGATCTACCCTTCTCAGGGTATGTAGGGTTTGCAAAATTATCCATCTGGGTATGACCATGTCTTGGAATTTGCCCTTATCTGGGTAATGTACGCTTTGCAAATTATCAATCTGGGTGAGGGTAAATAAATAACGAATGTCCATAATTTCTCAATCTGGGTGTGTGTAAATCATCAAAATTTATCCTTATCAGAAGGCCAGGAAATTGATGGACTATGACACTAACATTTGTTCAATCAATAAACACCCCCGAATAGACAAATTATCCATGCTTCTATAATCACTCAAGCTGCTTCATTAGATGGGTTACTAGGGTGGAGTTAAGGGGTAAATGTGGAGATATACCTATCATAAAAAGGTTCCTGGATGGAGACATTTGTGGCTAAATGTTTTTAGTCAGCTTGCATTCAAACTTATTTACTTCTAGATTTTGTATAGGTTAACATGCAAGTTTATGAACTACAATTGTTAGTTAAGGATTAAGGCCAATATTTGTCACTATCTACTAATGGTGACAAGTTATGTGTGATGGAGGAACATTCCACATTAGCAATGCAACATATTAACACACGACTTGGTAACAACTTTGGTATTTGTCATGTTCAAACAAACTAGCAAACCATAATTTAAACAATTCCAAAACAACATGACAAATGTATTTGTTAGTCTCAATCTCAAGGCAACATAAAAAAAAATGCCATGTCCAAATCCAAAGTGATTGTGATAATCAAGCCAAACCCAATTGTCAAAAAATTTCTTTGATTCATTTCATGTCATGTACAATGACTTAGTGTGAAAAAGGCACCACTGATACAAAGGCAACATTAAAAAAAAGCCATGTCCAAAGTGATTGTGATTGCATTGTAATAATAAAATCAAACCCAATTGTCATAATTTATTTATTTCCTTGTCATGGACAATGACTTAGTGTGAAAACAGAACACCTGATATAAAGGTGTTTCAGAGCCTCATATAAAGTATCATGTAGACGATTGTTTTAGAAGAGTTCTGTCTTTCCAAACAATATTGTGGGTGTGTTTAATGTGTGCTTGAAGTGATAGAGTGAGAGAATAAGTGTTCTTCTTCAAAGCTTGTTAAGCAAATTGTTTCATTCGTAAAAAGATTAGTTTGAATATGATGATGTCCAAGCAAACACTTTCTTGTGTAGTATTGGTTGTTGTAGTACAGTTGATGATGATCATGAAACATGTGACATGCATCCCGACGGTTGTAACCCTGAGAAATGAAATTCCCAATGAAATACTCCATGTGGATTGTTACTCTAAAGCTGAAGATCTAAGATGGCACACTGTTGCTTTTGGTTCTAGTTATGTCATATCTTTTGAACAAAATGTTCAAGGGACAACAATTTTTGTGTGTGATTTCAGTGCTGGCACCAAATACCATATAACAAGTGTCATAGTCTACCGAGGCTTTATGTATGGTCCCAATATGCCATGTTCCACAAAATGTACTTGGACCATCTCCCCATCTGGCTTCTATGACAATGGCGTGTTTTCTCAATCATGGGCCCCTTGATTTGAGAACACTGAGGTCGATTTATTACTTCCCTTAGCCTTTTTGCTTCAAACTGTAAGGAACTGCAATTTTTCTCATTTTGTATTACAAGGTGACTCCTCCCAAGCAAATTCTGTAAAATCTCCAACACTCTAGCTTTAACATCTTATACTCGTAAGATTACTCTTTTTTGCAAAAGGGTTGGTGGGATCTCTTTTGTTTTTGGGCCATTTGTTGGTAATGTTAATGTACATGTAAATTCAACACTCATGTTAATAGCTTCTTTTGGAAAAACATGAACTTGTTAAATATGGTTTTTTAAATTTTATTCCTTTTGGAATTCATGAGAAAAAGCAACCTCATATTTGTTTTGTGCTACCTTGCAGGGATGGATGATCGTGGACTCACCGATAACAATTCTGGACCAAAGTGTTTCTCTAGTTGTTATGAGTTAAGGTTCCCATATATCAATCTTTGCTGAAATAAAAGACCTGATGAAATAATGTTTAAAGTTTTATATAGTGGGGATTATATTACTCCTTGTTCATTTCAATGACGGTTTATCAATTATAAGACTTTTCATAAGATATAAATAAAGTCCACATATTGGGGGAAAAAACTCATCACATATATTTTGGAGCACACATGTATAGGCAATTTAGCACCCATCAATTTAGACCCATTGTTTGAAGCAATGAGTTAAATGATGTTCTCTTGAAATCATTACAATCTTGTGTTCATTCCTTGTCCAAGTATGAGTGCAAAATACGTTGTTGTTG
>Ga0116228_10004838_pt1 | contig 11986 bp, 13 predicted proteins | sample S1TSphfallax_2_FD_89694 | JGI IMG/M metagenome (GOLD analysis project Ga0116228, IMG submission 89694) | Host-associated microbial communities from peat moss isolated from Minnesota, USA - S1T2_Fc - Sphagnum fallax MG | ecosystem: Host-associated > Plants > Peat moss > Unclassified | place...
CAATAATTATTTTAATAATGTTAAAAAAACAAACCTAGTAAACAAACTTCACCCTTAGTAAACATTTACACCATATAGTGAACCATTTTCACCAATGAAGGTAAGGGTAGTGAAATTACAGTGTACTTAATTCACTTTTATGGTTGCATAGTGAAATAGCCTAGTGAACTTTGGCCGCATCTCCTAGTAGTGTTTGGAATATCTAATACTTGAACTATCTTGGATTGCATTTAGGTTTACATCCTTACCTAGATTGCATTGAGTTTTTACATGGATTACACTATAGAACCACTTTGGATCCACCTATAATCCATCTAAACCTCACTAGAAAGAGGGAAAGGAGCTTGGACTACTAGGAGATGTGGTCCAAGCCATTACATAATCCACTCATTTTTTAGTGGATTAGACCAATTCCATTATAGTGATTTAACCACTCGGTAAATAACTAGGTTTGTAAGTGAAACAAAAACTTTAATAAATTCATGTCCAAGGGGGTGATCTCTAAAACCACCAAAATAAGCTACTTGTAAGACAAATAGATTACCAAAGTATTTCACTTTTTGGTAGGGGATTTACATTATTGAATTTCAAGTGGGGATAGACACCTACAACCACCTTAATTACAAAAAAAACCCTAAAATTCATGTGGTAGCAATAAGATAACCATGAAAAAACACAAACATGGAATGAACATATTTGAAAAGTAATATACTTTTAGATAAACACCACTCTAGCAAAAAACATTGTTGACTTCAAAAAGATGGTAAAATAACTCAAAAGGTTTGAACTTTCTCCACAATTGGGCTTGAAAAAACCCTACATACTCTTTCATTTATGAAAGAGACAGCCCAAAAACAAAAACTCCTCGTAGATATATACCTTCCAAACCTTAAAAAAAGAAAATCCTAACTACTAGTCCAACTAATCATTTCTAGATTTTTAGTGCTAAAAATAACCACCTCTAAATTTAGTTTTGGTTTTAAAAAATCTAGTTTTAATGAAATAAATCCAGTTTTGGTTACCCAAACTTGGTTTCATTATATTTCCTCAAATAAGCTTCTATTGGATTCAATCAAACAATTTGTTCGGTTGCAAAATTATTTTTATCTTCAACATTATCCTCCTTTCAAAGCAAGATTACATCCTTGGAATCATAGTAACAAAATGTTTTATCCTCCTAAAACTATCATTTGCAACTATCTATCAAAACTAACTCTAGATTTGGTTATTTATTCTATTAGGTCATGGGGAGGTTTAATAACCAATTTGACTACTTTGTTAGGCACACCTTTTGGTTGTGACCTTGGGGGTGAATCCTTGACCCTTTCCACCAAAACTTCTTGAAATTCTATAACTTTACCATTGAATTGGAATCAGTTTGAACTTTTGGTAGAGGTGAGCTACTTAATGTTTCTTTAGTTCATGTTCCAACTTCACTCATAGCTCCTCACAAATTAATCTCCATTTCTTCTCCCACCTCATGGGCTTCACTTACTTGTGTGGCAAAGGTGGATCTAATTGAGATGCCACAAATGCAAGTTGAAAGTTTTACATTAGCAAATGTGGCATTGATTCCTGGTAGTCTTTTCGGTGGCTTGCAAAAGTTTCCTCCAAGATCTTTGCCACTTGCCCCTTGAACGATTCCCATAGCCTAGCCTTACTATTTTGGTCCCAACTCTAGTGCATTAGCAACTCTGCTTTTGCTAAAATGTGTTCCATTTGCAATGTCACAAACTTTGCCATCCAGTGGTAATAGAAGTTCACCTTTTCGACCTTTTGGGTTAACACTCGCATCTCTTCCTTGAGGGCTTCAAGGTTGGCACTGGTCAAAGGAAGGTTGGCTTGCAATTCCTCCACTTCCTTTTGTAACGCTTCCTTTTTTCCAGTTACCTCCTTAAGTTCGTGTTCCAACCCATGAATCTATTTATACAACCCAAGGTTAGCGTTTTTGATGTGGGCCAACTAGCACTTAATGGATTACAAGCCTTTTTCTGCCTTGTCTAATTCTTCTTCTAACCTCTTCCATTCTTCTGACGCCTTTCAATATTGGACCTATAGTTGGTTCCGGTCCATCTATAATGCGTCAAATGCAACATTCACTACCTACAAGTGTTCCTCTAGCCTTGGAATAAGCTCTTAGTAGTCTTGATTCTCTGCCTCTAATGTGTTCAACTGTAGATGCATTGCATCAACCTCATGAAGCCATTGTTCCAAATGCTATATGGTTTACATCAATTTGAAGGGGTGGGGGGATAGAAAGGATATCGAAAACAATGATGATGCCAAGTAGAACATTGAGGAACATCATGGCATCCTTTGTTTGGATAAATTGGACAAGTTGCATTTTTATTTTTTAAATGTCTAAAATTATGTGTAAAAAAAATTATAACCACCAAATTTTTCTATGGGGTTGTATTTTATAACAAAAAATGTAAAGGGGTCTTGGACATTTCAAGTTCATGTCATATTTATACCAAATTTGGCTAAATTATGTTTGGGATGATCAACAATCTAATTACATTAAAAACATGAAAAAAAAATTTACATATCAAGGGTTTCAAAAATATTAATATTTTCAGTATGTGAAATTAAATTTCATGTTTTAGAATTAATCAAAATGGAAATATTAATCATTTAAATATATTTCATTATGACAATATATTAATTGATTGTTATTAGCAATGCAAAATAATACAAAACCCAAATGCAATTAAAAATGATATAACCTTGGATTAATCTATAACTTTTTCCATGGCATTTTTTATGTGATTTGAAAAAATATTTATAAAAATTTGAGAATAATATTTTAAATATTAATCGGTAAGAATGTATCTATAATTGGATTCATTGATTATTCACCTACATTTATTTTATTTTATTTTTCATAATTCATTATTTTTTCTATGGAAAAACTAAATTAATATTTGTAAAAAAAAATTATGATAAATTATTGTGTTGTATAAATTATTAAATTTCCAAATTTTGGCAACTTATAACAATTTTCAATACATCATCATATTATATGACACGCCCCCAAGTTCCTTGTTAAACCCAAAAAAGGTCCAACTTTGTTAAATAGTGGAAGGAGTTGGAACTTGGTGCCGCTCCCAGCTTCCAACACTAAACTAAAGGGGGTGAGAGGGGCATGCTGAAAGCTCCATGATTAGACTAGGAAGAGGGACAACTTATTTAGTTACTCGGTCTTGCATCAAAACCAACCAACAAGTTGGTTAGTTCACATTTGGAATCACTCTTGGTGTTGGGACAAGCCACGGGCAACACAAACTCATTTGACTCACCATGGCCCGGATTCGAGGGAAGCCACCACCTTCCCCCATATAGTATTCTCTGCATTGCTCCGCGGCACCCACATCCGAATGGCTTTTAGTCTCGAAACTCCCAAGGAGGAGTCCCGAAATTGTCCCGGTTTGGACTCCCAAGACTTTGGGAGCTCATAACTCCCAGCTCAGACCTCTGATTGGGATGAGGTCTAAAGAAAACTTGTAGCTCTCTTCAAGAGCTTTTCAATGGTGTGTCGCACTTTACCTGCACACACTGGGGTCGGGTCGATTCCCGACTTTTAGTGGTCGGGAGTCAAACTGCCAGTTTGACTCCCAGCCCTTCTTTCGACCATAACTTGTGCTATAGATGTCCGAATGGCTCATGCGAGGACGTTTTCGACATCTACACTTCAAGACCTTTCCAACGGTATAAAAAACACATCAAAGCGAGGTGTTTTCACCCCTTCAATCGAGATCTGAAGTTTCGGAAGTCCCGAAGGACTCCAAGTTCCCACTTTTGTGAGTGCGAATCTCATCTTCATACTTGCCTCAAAGTGGGGTTGCGAAATTATATTTCAAAATAGGCTTTATTCGATAGTATTGCAATGAACAATTATTTTCCATGGTATGAACTAAAAGATGCACAACATAAAATTTTGATCAATAACATATTAAGAGGAAACAAGAAGCAACATCATATTCAAGTGTTTGCAAAAGCATGGGCAAGTTTTTATTTATCAATAGCAAAACTTGCATCAAATAACAAATGCTCCAAGCAATCATGCAAAATACATGTGTATATTATATGCATATTTGGTATTCAACTCAACTACATTTGCACAAAAACCTTTTTCATTCTTGGAACTCTTCAATTTCTACAAAGTTAAGCTAATTGTTTTAATAACATACATGTAGAAATATCCTAATGTTAGATTTCATAACTTTTTCCAACAATGTGGATAGTCTGTGAATACTTCCAATATGATGAAGAACATCATGTAGATTAATAAGCCCAAAAAACAAGCCTACATTTACAAGAGTAATATATAAACTTGTTTAAAGCACATTCTCAAATGTTTTGGTATTGGGCCATAACATAGTTTCCTTGTACATCCAACTTTTCCAACATCATAACCCCAAATGAAGTATAACAATTGTATTCATCAAAGTTATTAAGGATCAAAATTAGGTATTCAAAATCTTTAATGTAATATTTACTGTCGTGTTGCAATTAGCTTGTGCCCACCATGCACTCAAAGTTGATCAATCCATTATTTAAAGCAGGAAGTCCAACTTTCACTCGTCCAAAACAATGTTGTACATTGCTTTTAGCACTTAGAGTCCACACAAGCAACTTTAAAATAATAAAAATCCAATTGGCGATTAAAAGTAATGTCTAGTTATAAAACTAGTTTACAATTTGCATTTAGGTCAATATTGAGAAATATAGGCTAGATCTATCTCTCTTTCACTTGTTGCAGATGGAAACTTTGTCCCATTGTAAAATGAAATACTTTGACAACAATGCTTATAAATGGCTTTTTGCATGATTCCATGTAGGATATTAATGCCCAAGATGAAAAAAATATATTCAAACCATATCAATCTTTTATAAAAACATGGGATATAAATGGCTCAACTCTATAAATTTAAATAAGAAAATGGACACTAATCAATGGACAAGTATGAAAATTGACCTTGTTTGTATTTTGGTCAAGGTGCAGTTGATAATGTCTTAAAAACACCATTATCAAATAAGCCCAGTGGGGAAACATTCCAAATGCATTTGGCATAACATGGCATGGTACCACAATAAACATAGATTTGAAACACAAAAATAATAATTGTATGGTACTGAGTGTTAAGATTGAACTCACATGCAAACATTGTGGTCCCAAAAAAATTGCCTTCAAAGGTGATCATGTAAAAAGAATTATATGAAACAATGTGCCAACCTAAATCTTCATCTTTGGAATGACAATTCACATGTAGATAATGCCAAGGCAACACATTATTTATGATCAATACTATCGGGATGCATGTCACATGATTCACAATTGTTATCCATTGTAGGATTACCACAAACACACAAGCTGCCATCCATCACAACAACATCATCATCATTGACGCACTCCCAACTCCTAAAAGGACTCAAGTGTGAGTTCAAGTGAAAGACAACGGAAGAGGGAGGAGTCGGGGCACGCCCCCTAACTCACAACACTTTGAGGGGTAGAGGGGCGTGTTGGAGCTCCGGGATGGGACTAAGAAGAATTAACAAGCTTTACTCATTCACACGGGCCTGCACATAACCCACACAAAGTGGTTAGTGCATAGTTGGAGCACCTTTGGTGCTAGGATGAGCCACGAGCAACACGAACACACAAGACTCACCACGGCCCGGACTTGGGGGAAGCCACCACCTTCCCCCTTATAGTATACTCTAGACCTCTCCACAGGGCCCACATCCAAATGGCTTTTCTCTCCCGGGACTCCCGCGTGGGAGTCCCGAAATCGCGCCAGCGAGGACTCCCACGACTTTGGAGCCCCATAACTTTGCGAGCAGACCTTGGATCGAGGTGCGGTCTGAAGTAAAGTTGTAGCTCTCGTCAAGAGCTTTTCAATGGTATGTTGCACATCGTCTGCAGCTAAGTAAATCGGGTCGATTCTTGACTTTTTCTAGTTAGGAGTCAAACTGGCAATTGGACACCTGGCCCTTCATTTGGCCATAACTTGTGTTTTAGATGTCCAAATGAACAATGTGAGCCCATTTTAGACATCTACATTCCAAGAGTTTTTCAATGATATAAAAAACGCCACAAGCCATTGAGTTTGACCCCTCAAATCGCTCTCTGAAGTTTCGAGAGTCCATCGTGACTTCATTTCCCAAAGTGGGAGTTGCCTTGGGAGTGTGAGGGTTCACTCCCTCACACTTTCCTACACTCTCGGGAGTATGTGATGTGACTCCCGGGCTTGCTCTTAGCCCACACCTTTGCAACCCCTTTGCCTTGGTCGCAAGCCTAAAACTAGGGTTGTGACAATCATCATGACCATGATTATGCAAGGATTAATCCTTTTGTAGGGATGAAAGAGCCATAGCTGGCCCTTATATATATATATACCTCTAGGGAAGAAACTCAATTGTTTTACAACAAGTAAATGGGCTAATCACAAAACAACATGGTATTAATCATCAGAGCCAAGAATGTAGTACACATGCACCAACTACTTTGATTATGGTAATAGCTTTCAATAGGGAAACACTATATGTTATGTGTGTTCCATGGGTGTGTCTAATTTTTTTCGAACATTCTAACTTGTTCTTAGAAAATTCAAAAACATGTATCAAATCCTCATGAATAAAACCAAAAAAAAAAGATGGAAAAAAAAAAATCCCATATCCAACATAGATTAACAATGGAAGAAATCCCATTAATTTATTTTTTAAATGTGCAAATTGCTTAAATAGATATAACCCATGTTAAGTGTTTTACATGATGCAAAAAACCAGCAAACAAAATATAAAAAAGAGAAAAGAGGCAATACTTCAAGTTGATAAAGAATCCAAACAAGAAAAAAAATAGAGATATAAAAAAAATCATATATTTGATAAATTTTTTGTTCATTAAGTTTTAGCTAAGTCAACAAAAATACAAATGGATTTTAACAAAAAGAATCAAGTATCAATGTTTTTTCATATGTTCTTATCAACTTAAAACTTTTTTTAGGCCCACTATAGTGAAAGAAGACTATTGAATTAATGTTGGAGTTGTTTTGTATATCAAAGTAACTAAAATCAGTTGGTTGCAATTTATTGGAAACAACTTGAAATCAAGCAAGAAATGAAACATTCAAGGTTCATGAAATGGAACAATTACATTAACTAACTAAAAGATCACAAAGGTTATATGGCTTCAACATCTTCAATGCAAACTATGACTTGTAACAACTAACAAGGCTTGAAGGTTCTATGTACACTCAAAATCATGAAAGGAGGGAATGAAAGACCACTTAAGAACACTCCGCTATATACTATCTCCAAACCCTAAAGTAGTCGCCATTTAACCCTAACCTAGCCACCTCCTAACCCTAACCTTAGTCGTCGTTTAGCCTTAACCCTAGCCGCCGCCAAGCCTTCACCCTAGCCACTGCCAAACCCTAACCCTAGCCGTCGACAAGCCTTAAGTAATTTTCACTTCTAAACCCTAGCCACCACTATTCAACCTAACCTAACTACTACAAGGATGAGAATACCATTCATCCTTTTGAGGAATGTTTAACATGTGCTTTGTTCAAGCATGTTGCGTGGATTATTCGTCAATGATATTGCACCTTGGTTGTCACATCGAATCACCATTGCCTTCTTCTCTTTCATGTACCTTAATTCCTTCATGAACTTTGTCATCCATATGGCTTCCTTGGTAGCTTGTGTACTTGCCATGTATTCGGCCTCCGTCGTTGATAGAGCGATTGTGTGCTACTCCAAGAAATGGCTCCACCTCCCATTATGAATACAAACCTTGTGGTGGATCTCCTATCCTCAAAGTTATTGGCCCAATCCGCATCACAATATCCGACCAAACCTTGGGGCGCTAATCCTCTGAAGTGTAATTTGAATTGCAAAATGCCTTGCAAGTATTGAAAAATGTGCTTGATTGCAATCCAATGTTCTATGCTTGGATTGGCCATGTGTTGACTCACCACGCTTATTGGGTATGCCAAATCCGGCCGAGTACACAACATGGCATACATCAAGGATCCCACAGCTTGTTGATAAGGAACCTTCACCATTTCAACATCCTTATTCTAATTTTTCTTCAACTTTGTCTTGGGATCAAGTGGCATTTTGATGGCTTTGCAATCCTCCATACGAAAGCGTTTAAGAATCTCCTTGAGATATCTAATTTGGTTGATGTAAAGCAAACGTTGTGCACGATCCCTTTCCACTTCCATGCCAAGGAAAAAATGCAAATTGCCAAGATCTTTCATTTCGTACTTTCAAGAAAGTTCTTCCTTCACTTGCAAAAGCTTGTCCTTATTATTACACACCAAGATGAGATCATCGACGTAGACGACAATGAAAAATTTGACATCTCCCACTTGCGTAACGTACACACTAAAATTCACATCACTCCTCACAAACTTGATGCTTTTCAAGAAAGCATCTAATTTTTGGTTCCAAGCCCTTAAAGATTGTTTCAACCCGTACAATGACTTGTGAAACTTGCACACAAGATGTTCACCTTCTTGTGTGAATCCTTCGGGTTGTTCCATGTAGATCTCCTCTTCAAGGTCACCATTGAGAAATGCGGTTTTGACATCCATTTGATGAATTTCCATGTCTTTGATGGCCGCTAATGCAAGGATACAACGAATTGACACAAACTTTGCAACGGGTGCAAAAGTTTCATTGTAATCAACTCCAAATGTTTGGGTGAAACCTCTTGCCACAAGTTTAGCCTTGTAACATTCGACTTCACCATGGACCCCATGTTTGATTTTGAACACCCATTTACAAGAAATGGGCTTCCTACCTGTGGGGAGTGGCACCAAGGACCAAGTGTTGTTGACGACAAGAGAGTCGTATTCCTCATGCATGGCCATCTCCCACTTTTTGGCATCTTCGTCATTCAACACCTTTTCCATGGTTTGAGGTTTTTCCGAAAAGGCTATGGTGGCCTGTTCCACCTCTTTGGTGGCCACCCACCAATCACGAGGCCACTCTTTACGTTGTCTTTGGGGCCTTTCTCTTCATCCATCTTGTTGTGGTTCATTCAAACCCTCATCTTGTGGTGTAGCAAATTTTTCTTATGAAGAAGAGTTTGATGTAGATTCATCACCTTCCACGCCTTCTGCTGATCCCTCGTTCAAAGATATAGGATTGGTGTCCTTGACAAGTTCATCATCATTCACGACTTCATTTACAACAACATGTTCTACTTGTTTTGGAAGGGGTCTATTATGATGAACACCTTCTACCTTTTTTGTCCCTTCTAGGAACACAACATCTCGACTCTTGATGATCATTTTGGTTTCTACACACATCAATCGATATGTTTTGGTCCCTTCACAATACCCTAAAAACATACAAGACATGGATTTGGACTCTAATTGCTTCTCTTTTCATCAAGAATGTGAGCAAATGCTTTGCAACCAAAAACTCTCAGATGAAATACATCGAGCTTTCTATCGGTCCATGCTTCTTGCATGGTCTTTCACTCAAGAGCTTTAGTTGGGCATCAATTCTTAATGTAAACCGCCGTGTTCACTGCTTCAGCCCAAAATTCCAAGTCAAGACCTTGTGCACGAATCATGTTTCTAGCGCACTCCATGATGGTCCAATTGGCTCGTTCTGCAACTCCATTTTGTTGTGATGTGTAAGGTGCACTTGTTTGTCGTTGGATTCCACATTCATGCAAAAAGTTGTCAAACTTTTTGGACACAAATTCTCCTCCGTTGTCCGATCAAAAAGTTTTGATCTTCATGTCGATTTGATTTTCCACCAAGGCCTTATATTCCTTGAATTTGTCAAACACCTCTCCTTTCATTATCAAAAGGTAAGCATGAGTTTTTCTCAAAAAATCGTCAATGAAGGTGACAAAATATCGTGCTCCACCATGAGATGTGGTCTTCATCGGTCCACACACATCGCCATGCACAAGATCCAAAAGTTTGGAAGCCCTTGTCATTTCATCTTTAGGAAAATATGTCCTTTGATGTTTACCTTCAATACAAGCTTCACACACATGGTGCAATGGCACTTCTTTCAAATTCATGCCATTCACCATGGCATCCAAATCCTTAAGCCTTGTCATGTTGAAATGGCCAAGTCTTTCATGCCAAAACATTGCACCTTCATCCAAAAAAATTGCAATGTGCGCCTTGTCCTTGCGCACCTTCACATTAAAAAGGTACAAGTTCTTGTCCCTTTGTGCTTTCGCCACAACTCCTTGAGCATCATTAACCTTACAACCATCTTTGTCAAACTCCACTTTGAAACCTTCAAAAATGAGTTTACTCACGGAAATGAGATTATTCTTCATTTTTGGAACATGAAGAACTTGGGCGATGGTTGTGTGTGACATTTTGTCTCCCGTTTGCATTGTGGCTTTGATGTTCCCCTTGCCAATGGCGTCCAAAACGATGTCATCACCCATGAACACCCTCCTTGGGGAAATCCATTCGTACATGGTAAACCATTTTTGTTGGAATGTCATGTGTTGTGTTGCACCAGAATCAACAATCCAATCATACGTGGTATGATCATTGACACTCAATGCGGCAACAATCATTTGCTCATGGTCTTCACAAGATTGATTGACTTTTTCTTTTTCATCATTTTTCTTCTTGAAATGTCCAAGTTTCTTAATAATAGAAACAAAGCTTCTCATTTGACTTGTGGGTTTTGTTTACTAATGCAATAGTTTCGGAACTTTCACATTCTTTTCTTTTGGACACTTCGTGAAGCAACCTTGTTACAATGAATTAAAGGTCTACATCTTTTGTGGACATGGACTCCAAGCTTGTGACTAAGTTATCAAAGGATGGAGGTAGGCTCATGAGGAGTACCATGTAAACATAAGTTCATCCGTAATGTTCACCTCAATGGAACATAGTTGGTCCACAAGGGCTTTCACCGTGTTGATGTGCACAAACATGTCATCTCCTTCGAAGGAACAACTTGTTACCAATTGTCTTAGCTTCATGGACATCGCAAAGAGCCTCCCACGCACTTTTCACATTGTCACAATATTGAATGTGTGTAAGTTGGGCATTCGTGAAATGTTCACAAAGCAATGTAAAAGCCTTCATCTCCTTCTCGTTGTAATCGGCACTTACAACTTCTTCATTTGGCAAGGTGGCACTCCCAGCAACAAATTTCCAAAGCCCATGTTTAGAAAGCATCATGCGCATTTTGAACTTCCAAAGGTGAAAGTTGCCACCATCAAACTTTTCCATGACTTTCAAGGACTCCATTTGAAAAGAAGACATTTTGAACATAAAAGCTACAACAAACACTTTCAAATTTAAAAGTTGAAGTTTTCAAGAACTCGAAGAACTCTCTTCTAAACACTTTCACCTTGAAACTTGATACTTTCAAAATACTTATAAACAAGTTTTCCACATTTGAAAAAATTACAACACTTTGAAGAAATCTCTTCCACACCTCCCACTCACTTGGAAAGACTATTACTCTCTTTGCAACCTTGCAAACTAAAAGCCTTCCCTCAAAAGGATTCTCCCTTTCTACGTTGTCCAAGCAAATACTTTCAAAAACTTAAAAACAAGTTTTCCACATTTGAAAAACTTACAACACTTTGAAAAAATCTCTTCTGCACCTCCCACTCACTTGGAAAGACTATTACTCTTTTTGCAACCTTGCAAACTAAAAGCCTTCCCTCAAAAGGATTCTCCCTTTCTATGTTGTATAAGCAAAACCCTTGACTACTTCTTGTTTTAACACAATGTCCTTTCTCTTACTTGGTGTGGGCCCATAACCTATTGGAAACAACTTGAAATCAAAAAAGAAATGAAACATTCAAGGTTCATGAAATGGAACAATTGTATTAATTAACTAAAAGATTACAAAGGTTGTATGCTTCAACATCTACAATGCAAACTATGACTTGTAACAACTAACAAGGCTTGAAGGTTCTATGTGCACTCAAAATCATGAAAGGAGAGAATGAAAGACCACTCAAGAACAC
>Ga0116228_10004839_pt1 | contig 11984 bp, 12 predicted proteins | sample S1TSphfallax_2_FD_89694 | JGI IMG/M metagenome (GOLD analysis project Ga0116228, IMG submission 89694) | Host-associated microbial communities from peat moss isolated from Minnesota, USA - S1T2_Fc - Sphagnum fallax MG | ecosystem: Host-associated > Plants > Peat moss > Unclassified | place...
AGGATTTGGGATCTCAACTTTGGGGCCTGGATTTTCACACTCGCGGTTTCCAAGACCGAAACCTGAAAACTTTTAGGACGTGATTTTCAGGATGTGGGATCTCAATTTTGGGACCTGGATTTCTCACAGGGGGCTTCACAGTGGCCTTCGGCCACGGGCACCCACTAGTTCTATATGAACGAGGTACATTCTGAGATTCACATGGCTCTTCACATGAGGGAAACAAAGAACTAATGTAGCATATCAATGTCACTGAGATGACGAATGTGGAATCATTTTGTATGATTTGTAGATTTGTTATGACGTTGGAAAAGTGAAATCCTAAATGAATAGCACTAACACAAATGTCGATGAGTAATAAATTGAAACTATATCATGTTTAGCGGCGGGAACATGATAGATCCTCCTGGGTCTTGTGCATGTGCAAGTCAGATGAGTGCTGTAACCTGTGGCCTCAATGTTTTCGCAAGATGCTCGAATACCAACGTTAGATCCACCTGATTCACAGTAACCACCGAGAATTTACCACCGCCAGCATCAGCCATGTCCTTCAAATGTTTGTTGGTTGGCTCCGAACCAAACTTGATGGTCAAGAATTGCAACCTCGAATTGGCTTCCCTCATCTCATTAACAACGACCACAGGATCTCTGAGATTGTTATCCTCAACATCAATCAGAAAGATTACAATTGGGTCCAATCTCTTTCGTGAAAATAACTTCTATCGTTCATAGCAAGGTACTGTAAGAAATCTTCACAGCATTGTAATATCCTGTGCCTCCACCTGCTCCATGGGTAAGAAGTGTATCAATCAAATCTTCTTTCATGTCCTTGCATTCAAATGCAGCTTTAGCCCCTTCATTGAACAGAACTATTGAGACAGACTCCGGTGGATGATTTTGTTGCAGCTGGGTTCTCATAAAGCGAAGAACTACCTTGTAGACACATCCTAATCAGTCGTTGTGAACAGAACTGAATTTAACCATTGTGGGTTGTACATTAGTACTGGCCATTGAACCAGATCTATCAATCACAAAGATAAACTTGACATTCCTAATTTTGTCTTCATGCTGGCACGTGAAGTGATGGTCATCATGAGTGATATGTTTCCAGCTGCAGGAGTGAGGGCTTGGAGTTCCTAGATTGGGTCATGCCACACATTTTCTGTGCTGTATGAAATTTTCTCTGCTAAAGTCTTTGAAAGGGAACTGGAATCTCCTTTGCTCAAAGACTCGTGGTCCCTGTGTGCACATTGGTAGTTGCAAAGAGAGAACATATTTTGCTCTGCGATGCTGCAAGGGTCCTTGATTTCATGAGCTTCCAGTAAGCAACATGAGTGGCCTCATCTTTTAGGGCCGAAATCTGGGCCATACTTGTGAGTTTCATGCCTTACACCCTGCATAAAAGAACAATATTCTGATCGTGCCAAGATGTCCACGGTGTGCTCTATCATGATTTTGGTTGATTCATTGTCCTTTTTGTCCCCTAGCTTCATTTGGGATACTGATTAGTCATAATGACATGGTAGTAGATGAATATGACCTGGACCCAGTGCCCTGCAATCATTGCACACATCTCTACTGCCCCAGACTCGCCCCATTTGTAAGAACTTGCGCTCACAAATGTCAATATCCTCAGATTCAGACACAAAATGGACACCTCTCATGTTCCCATGTGTTGTCTGATGAGGCCCTAGGTGGCCCATTGGAAGTTTACAATTGTGCTCCACATTCTCAGTTTGGCTGTGTGAGTGTGCCCCTTCATGATGCTCTTTGAATTCAGAATTTGGAATGTTGCACATCTTTCTCACAGGAGTCTGCTCAGAGACACTCACAAACTCAAAGCCCATCCTTTGTCCATTGAACGTGCTGGTTGTCTTCTTTGCAAGTTCAGTCTGCACATCACAGTTGCCTTCAGCTTCACACTCCTCGAGGCATTGGTGCACACTACTGCAGAATTGATTTGGTGTTGGTATGTCCAAGTTGTGAAAGTGATTTACAGATGCACACATCTTTCATTGAGCAGATCATGGGACACATTTGTTCATGGCCAGTGTGCACCTCATGCATGTGTGCATAAGGGATGATACATGGGTCTCTGCATTTTCGAAGAGAGCATTCTTCTTTACCTGTGTGTTCCAAGGAGTTGCATTTGTGATCTTCAGAATGATTGATTTTTAGTGTGCATACAGTTTTGCAGTTTGATGCCTTCCCAGACAAGCGGCACTCCTTCCTGCATGTGTGGCTTCTTAGCCAGCAATCATGCTCCCCTTCATGGCAACATGTACTCACAGCATATGCTCATACATATCATGGTTCACCACCTCAGAAGAAGATTGACACTAATCTTGCACTTTAGGGTTACTACCTCAGGAAATATGGATAATTTCTATTAGTCAGAAAGGAATTTTCTCAACTTGCCCTGAAGAACTCTGGAGCTGGCACTATATGGGTAAGTCTGTGGTTCCATGATCTGCAGTGACTGTCACGGGAAACATATAAGCAACAGCACTTGGGACTGGAATCCACAAGGCATCCATTAGACCTAACATACCTCACCAATATGGCTGTTTCTTGGAACCACTCCAAAATTATGTATGTTGAAGTCTTACAGACCAAAACTATGGGCCTTGTAGATGGCGCTGTTGAGATTTGATACCTGGATTAATGATGCTCTTGTCAGCAATGCAGAAACTGCAGGATTGTGTGCATTTGTGGCTGCCCTTGCAAGAGTGGTCACCAGGGTGTGATTTCTCCTTGACACACCTTAAACAACACACATCACATTTGCAGCTGCAGAGGGTAAGTCTTTGTTTCATACATGCAAGCTGTGCTGTAGCCTCCAGGCCAAGATTTTGTACATCACCAATACCATCAATGTCTATTGTGTTTGCCAATATCCAGTTCTTCACTCAACATTCCCTCCTTATGAGCACTGCTCCTAAATACTTCTCCAATGCATGATGCCAAAGCTCATCCTTTCCCTTCTCCCATGGCACAACCTCTTGGAATGCTTCCCTGAGCAGTTGTAAAATAGACTCATAGGTCACCTGAAGACATGCAGAAATTACAGTTAAGTAATCCATGCAGAGGTTGTAGTTAGCATGTAGCTGTAAATTGCTAGGATTCAAGGAATTTGCTTGAATTTGCACAACTAGGAAATTCTGTCTGTGTCAAGTACAGGGAAAAAACATGCAACTAACAGATTTCCCTAGCTTCATTCATGAGAACAATTTCAGTTTACATCCTGGAGATTGTCAACAATGGAGAGATCTCATGGCATGGCACTGGGAATATGAGATGTTTCTTTTAATGAATCTAATATGTACAGGTCACTGCAGTGGGATGTGGGAGGCAACACCTGAGTATCTTGAGGAGCAAGATGTAGAGAAGTATCACTGATCTCAAAATTGTAGTTGTCAACTTGGATCAGTTCATTTGCATCAGGCGCAACCTTTTCTTGGGAGTAAAGATTGACAAGCTCTTTCCCAACATCAACTCCAGCGAGACATCCAGAGAGGATGGCTGAGCTTAAGTGCTCCTTGATCAGATTGAGCTTGAGCACAATGCGCTTAGTGTCAATAGGTGCCCAATCTATTGGTTTTTGTCCTCCTTCACCAAGCCCACCCTGTTCTGAAAGTGCTCAAACACAGCTTCTGTGTCTTTGTCAAGATGAAAATCATGCACCAAGAGAAAACAATTGGATATTTCACTCTCCATTGTTATTTAACATATAGAGACACAACAATTCCAAATCAAAACTGAAAGTAGAGACTATGTTTCTAGTCAGCACATTGTTAAAACTGTGCAGTGTTCAGCTCACCAAGTTTAGAACGACTATGGTCCTCAGTAGTTGGCACTAAAGATACACATGATGCACACAACCTCATGAGTGGGGGTGGTAAGATTTTTCTGACTGTGCAAAGGTGGTGAATTATGTAAAGTTTGATGGTGAGGTCACTAGCCTTCTTATTGAAGCTGGTAATATCACTGAAGGCAGCATTGAGGATCAACAGAAGCATGTCCTGACTGCATTCAAAGCTCCCTAACCCTTCAAAGTCCAGTAACATATACAGACAATCACTTGTGAAGTGCACTGCCATCCAGACACCATTGGTGCAACGCCCACCTGCCACATCCGGCAGCGAGCCACTCAAGTGAGTCAGCAGGTGAGACTTTCTGCTGCTCTGTTTTCCCATGGAGGATATAACTTTTACATCTCCAGTCCAACTCCCCAGTACTGTTTCATAGAGTCCAAATCGGAGCAGGTTGGCAAGTGACACGGTGTCCCAGTAGTTGAGGTCAGAGGAGATGCGAAGTCCTTCAACAAGGGGCAAAGGTGTTGTTTTCCGCTCTGGCAATTTGTATGGGAACTAGGCAAACAACATGCCACATCCAATCCGCCATGCCAATTGCTGGCTAAGAATCTGTCATGCAAGGATTTTGGAGTAAGGATTCTTCAAGAGTCTGCACGTGGAAGTGTATCTCCAAGTCATGGAAGTCTTTGCCCTTGTCTTTCTCCAGTTTCTTGAGAGATGATTCCAAGAGTCATCTACACCTGTCTCCAAGATCCTTGTCGATTACACTGCTGGATGTTCTCCATAGAAGGAAGGTGAAAGGAGAGATTATGGCACTTATCCCGATTGCTAACTTGGAATGCAGGGCTAATGGCATATTTGTCAAAGATGTGATGCACATAGCCCATCTTGGGAAGGGATGAGTTGTCTGTGTTTGACAGCTTTGCATAGTGAGCTTGGGTATCTATAACTTTGTGGACTTTGCAAGACTCTGATGCTGAGGTTATCTCTAGCACTCAAGAAAAGATTTCCCTGGGTTCTGAAGAATCAGAGAAAATAAGGTGCATTTGTGACCCGAAGTTCACCACAGTTGTCTCCAAACTGTTGATGCTTGTGGCCCAAAATTCATGCTCTATTGTCTTCACATGTGACATCTTGTCATCAAGCACTAAAAGGTCTTGCTGAACAGCAGCCCCAGTTTCTTCCTTCCTGTCAGATCCTGTGCATGCATCAAAGTATTCCCTTGTGAGTTACACTTGCACTATTCTTATGAATCCAACTCTTTCCACAGAGCTTTTCATGCAAACTTTATTTCTGGTGGATGGTATCACTACATTACCAGAAGTCAGAAAAGACTTTTTGTGGACATCCATATGTTCTACCACCTTCCTCTTCATGAAGTAGAAGCCCCAGCTGCATCCATAAATAAATTTTGAAAGCTTTAGGGGATTGTCAAACAATAGAAAATCCAAAATGAATTTGTCAAAGGCCTAGAGTATATTTCAAGATGGAACCAAAAAAGAGTCAAGAAAGAGAGTGTAGTTATGGCCATAATTTGTCTACATTGAGGTGGATCCAGATATTATGTTTGTTCTCTCAATTGAAGTGTAGTTTGCAACACCTCAAATTGCTGAAGCTGCAATATTCTTCAATATTGGCCAGCACTAAAGTTTTCAATTGGTTCACCTCACAATGAAGCCTCCAGCTCAATGTTGTGCACATGTCATCACTTAACAATTTTGTGAGTCAATTTGCTGTGAAATACTAAGGAAACAGGCAGATCTCAACTGTGCTGTTGTACTTAGGTCTGTCAAAATACATCTTGATGACTGATGGTGGGCGGACTTAACATTCTCAAGTTCATTGACAGAGCTTTTGGTTGCATTTTCAATGTACATATATGCATATTCTAGCTCAAGTCAGGGGTCAAGTATGGGAAGAACATCAGATGAAGCCACAATAATGAATGACATTTACATTTAATCAATAAATGTTCAGGTACTCCAATGTGGAAGGCAAACTAGTAATCAACCTGCTCTGTGCATTATGGGCTAGTTCAACCTCCCCCACAAATTGGTTGTCTTTTCCTTGCAGCATGTCTAACACACACAAATTGTGTGCATGCATAAACATCACTCATTCAAAATAGTCTTTGATGGTCTTTCCTACCTTTGAAACCAGATGTCTTGTGGCGACAAGGCATGGATGATAGAACGCCTCATACATGTAGACAACTGTAAAGACACCTGATTTGGTTTCTCTCCATGGAGACAACCCATGACACAATTGTGTGTTGATGGGTTCTGCACATGATGCTGCAGTATCTACAATATTCTTCTCTGATGTATGAAGAAGGCTAGGTGGTAGACAGGTATAACTACACACATGCAAAATCTTTGCAAAGTCCAAGCAAGATTATGTTGAAAACCCAAGTAAATTGATGAGTAGGAGAAAATTATGACAAGCTTCTGTATTGTAAAAAGTGCATGGAAAATCTGTGATCTTGAAGAGGAAAAGAAGCAGCTGGATAAGAAGGATTATACCTAGTTGCAGATTGTATCACTGTATTAAGCCTCTTACCATTGGCAAATAATTAATTGTTGCACACATTCTGTCTACTATGTAGTTTTATCCCAACAGATCAGTTTCTATGCTGTTGCTAATTTGCAGGCTGTATGTAGTACACAATTTTAAATCAAGGTGACATTTGTTTTGAGCTCCCTAGGTTGAGTTGATGGTTCCATTTGCTATTATTTTGAGTGAAACCTCTGTGCCATGCCTTAATATCCTCAATTCTCACAGAAGAAATTTGAGTGTTGTTGATTCAGAACCTGACCATCATAATGCAACACCGAATGTGGATCACGTCAGGTTTTTGTTGCACACAATAAGAATGCACTCTTAGTGATGCATGGATAGCACACACAAAATTACAACAGGATGAAATTGAAGTGATAGACGGGTTCTCAAACTTTGGGAGTTTGATCCTTTTCATGGATCCTATGATTATCAAAATAGGTGTCTTAACCCAACCAGAAAAACAAGTCTTTGTGTATGATTCTCAACTTGTGAGTCAACAAGATTATACATTGGTATCTAAAAAACTTGATACTCAGAGAAGTCTAGATCTAATTGCTTTGCCTTGATGTCAATTGTGTTCCACCGTAAAGCACACGTAAAGCACCAATGCCCCTTCTTGTTGTATTTGGCAACCTCACTTGAAGTTGATGCACTTGCTGTGTCATGAGTCTTCTTACCTTGTTTTTAGTTTTCACCCTCCCTGGCTGGCATATATCTACTATACCTCAGCGTAAGTAATCGTGTTGAATAGGTTGAAATGGATACATCCACCCAACACTCTGAGTTTGCACATCGCCTTTGTGCAAAGTATTCAATATTTACATTCTGTTTGAAAGCTAGAACCCATATGATTCATCGCATTGCTCCAAGAAAGTTTGTGGAGTTTGGTTCAAGAGTGTCTCAGGGTGTACATAGGTTGCTCTATCATAGGCCTCCAACATTGCGTTTAAGCGAACCTCCTTTCAATAATTCCCCTCATATTGGAAACCCTCAAACTCAAGAATTTGGCAAGAACATAGGCACCATTGGGATGTGAAACCAATTGACTTAGTAGTGCACAAGTGTAAAAAATTTACCTTGAGACTTGTTGAATATGCTGCCCATAACCCCAATTCTATCATATGTAGGTGACTATACATTCTTGTTGAGAAAGATCGTTACAGGTTCTAGAAGAATTTGGGACCCCTGAGGCTACCATAGCTTTGTATGGGACAGAGGAAGAGACATAACTTTTGATTCTAACAGAGAAATAAATATGCCAGCAAATGTAACTTCCTTCGGAAGCCCATGATATCACAACTTGCAAAAAATTGCTTACACACGAGATTTAGGTGACAATATAAATATCCTTACATGTTCTAGAAGAATTCGGCACCTGTGAGTGGTACCCAACCTTTGCACTGTACAGAAGGAAGAGACACAACTTTCACTTGTAACAGAGAAATAAAAATTGTCAGCAAAAGTAGCTCCATTTTGTAGCCCATGATATACGTAATACAACTTAACAAAATTGCTTACATGAGATTTCATGTACAGCCAGATTGTATATGTCATTGATTGTTGAAATATGCTTCAGTCACACCCAATTGCCACCAGATTCATTCCCTCCATTTTCCAATGTTGGTCCAGATTAATTTTTTTGCCTCTGTGATAATAAAGCAAGTTTTGTATCTTGATTGAAACACAAGCTTGAAAATTAATTTACTGAAGTTTTCGAATTCGCTCAAGATGGTTCTAAACTCACAACTTGTAGTCAGGCCACCTCTTACATGTGAATTATAATTGAAGTTTGATGATTTTAGGTAACATTTAGGTAACATGTATTCAAATTGAGTACTAAATAACATTAGCCAAAGTCCAAAATGTTAGGTCTAGGAACTTAGAAACTATTTAACACATACTTGAAATTTAAACATATTTTCATAAAGTCCTACCTATAAAAACAAGTTGTAATTCAAAGAATTTTATTTATATGTATTTCCTAATGTTTTCTTTGGATTTATCCAGAGTCTATGGCTTCAAGCCATTCATAACATTATGACATTATCTTGTGTACCCTAGAAAAGAATCTTTCAATCCTAACTGCATCACTCCTTTCCTCTACTAACCTAAATGGATATGAAAATATGCATTAACTTATTTTTATCATTACTTTTAGCTTTACAAGTATTTTTAAAATATATTTTCCAAACCTACACCTCCTTTACCATTATTTTTATATATTTTTTCGGATTCCCTTTCAAAACTTCCCTTTCAAAGTGAAGCTAAATGATCATAAAACTAAAATTAAAACTTTAATTTAACTATAAAGTAAATTCCACGAATTTCTTACAATGATTATAAAATTATTAAAACTCCCACTTTCTTTATCATTATTCTTACCTCTTTCTCATTTACACTTAAGAAAACTTTCCTTTCTGCAAAGGGAAGCAAAATGTAATCTTCCAAAAATAAAATAATGATCATAAAATAAAATTTAAAGATTAATTGAATTTTATTTTTACATTTAAATGTTTATTTTTACCTTTACTAATTCAAAATTATTATTTAATTTTACATTAAAAATGATACCGTCTTCATCTTTATATAACTTACTTCTCTTTAAACACTTTAGTAACATGAATATGTAATTATAATGTTTTTTCAATTCACACTATATGACCTTGGATTAATCCAAAACATTTTCCTTGGTTACGGGGTATGCACAACGAATAAGACACTTAGTATGTAATAACAATTGGGTTTTCCTTTTTCTGAAGAATCATAATGTGGCTTGTTTTTGTTGGCTCTGACCTTGCCTACCACGACAAGGATATTGTGTGTTTAGATTCATTATAGAGTATAGTAGCTTAAAAGGATTTTGGCCCCTAGGTAATAATAGGTCTATTCTTATATGAGGATTTCTGAAAGATGATATTTTGGCTTGTGTTGAAACTTGAGATTAGTTACAGAGTTATAATGTCTTGAAAGATTTTTGTTTCATTTAGAGGATTTTTTTAATGTTATATTTTTGCATGGTGAAGTATTTGAGTTTCCATAATTCTTCTTTTGCCTTACAATACTTGTCAATGTAAATGGCAAAGGCCAGAGTGTGTGACACACCCCTTGTTGATTATGCAATATGAGGAAAGAGATAGAAGTTTTGCACCTCCTGCTTTCATGTGTTCATTATGAAGAACATGTTTTCCTCTTTGCACTCCCCTCCTCCTCTTCATGTGGTGCAATCCACAATCCAACTCTTCTACGAACCCAAACTTGTAAGTGGACTTGCATAAGTTATGGTGCGAGCGAGCTTTCAGGACTGCCAAGAGTTTTGATCTATTGGATAAAAGTCCTTTTTTCCCCGCACCTCTCTCACTATTGACCGTTTCCATGCATTAGGAGTCACTTACAATTAATATACCTATCTATCTACGTTGACCCTTTTTGAAATTTAGTTCTATCAAGTGTGAAAACTCTTTAAGCAACATAAGAAACAAGCAAAAAATGTAGGGCGAGAGTAAGAAAAATCTGAGTTGACCCAAGAAATGCAGCCACACATATTTTAATTCTTTCTTTTTGTAAAGCTCCCTCAAAGAATGTTCCTAGTGTAATTGTACAAGAACATCCGTCCAAAGAGGAGAAGATATTATGCTTACTCCTTAAGGCTGGGAGGGATCTCGCACCTATAAGTAGGTGTAAGATCCCTCCCTCCCTCAAGGAATAGGTGCAAGAAGTAAGAACCTTGCCCTCTTGTGCCTTGTGATTTTGTGTCCATTCAACCTTGCCTTATGTTTTATGATGGATAAAGCCCACGGGTGGGGACATTCCTGAATGGTGAGGCTGGATTCAACCTACCACCTCATACAAGGACCCTTAGTGTGTGAATGCTGCCCCACCTTGGGGGACTTATCGGAGACAAAAGGGCCTTTGGCACCAAAATTAAATAAAACCCCCCAAAATTTCCATTTTATGCTCATCTAAAAGTAATATACATTGAAGAAGATAGTTATTACTCATATGTGCGCAAACTTTCTAAAATATAGCAACTTTACCAATCCAAGCTCACCCAACAATTCAATTTCAATGAATACAAGCCCAACCAAAAAAACTTTTTTGTGGCAAAGTGTTTCTCAAAAATGGCAAAAGATTTAGTGTTTTTTTGGGTTTTTTTTGTAGCCAACATTTGATATTTTGATTTTTATAAAAGATAACCACATATTATTTTACATTCCAGTAGTTAGTAAAACATATAGAAGGATATTTTAATTATTTAATTTTCATAGATTTTGCTTATTGCCAATTCTAACTAAATTGGCTTATGGATGATCACCACTTCAGCAATATCACAAAATTGAAATTTTTAAAAAAAAAAACATGAGGCAAATTACACCAAGTTGAAGGGCTTTGAAATGAATTCAAGAAACCTTTCTTTCTTAATATTAAAGAGGTTTAAATATTCCACACGAGGAGGTCACAATTAGTGTGTTTTCTTTTTTGGGCAAATTTTTGCATATTGGCGACAAAAAAAGAAGTGGAGGTGTTAATGATACAAAGGACCTTTTGTGGGTGGGGGGCATGGGCCCAAGTCGCCATATTAGAATAGAGAAAATTCTGAAGTCACCTTTTTTAGACAATAAGTTTGAACGTGGCGCCAAAATATAGGAGGAATAATCTTAAATTTTGTTACTTTTTTCTCTTACCTGTAGCCAAATTTGGCTAAGTCCTCTTACGAACAATCGCCAACCCGCCTCCGTCACAAATTTGAAAAAATTTGACAGTGGTCTTTATGGAATCCAGATGCTGGGTCGAGTTGAAGTCCAGATGCCGAAATTTTGTCGAAGTCCCGAGAGATTTGGGGGGCCAGTTAGAGCAAACCCTAGGTTGCCTTTTCGTCTCCCCGTTTTGCTCCTTCGCAATCCCCACCACGACCATCGCCATCCCCACCACCATTCCTCTTGTATTCCTGACGTTCTTCTGCCCTCCTGTCGTCCAATTCTGCGTGCCCTTGGGATCGTCCTTTGCTGGCCTCCTCTTACTCTTTCTTTCGATCTCAATCTTGCAGTTTCTCCTTGCTATTTGCTCTTTTATTGTTTTGGATATCGTAAGGGAAATATTGTGTTCTTCGTTTCTCTCTTCCTCTCAAGGTTTTGAGGCTCATGAAGGCCAAAAGCTTCAGAAGTGACCGGTCTTTTCAAGTTCTTCTATCGTGCATTGCATCTCTTGAAGCTTAAATCTGCAAGGATTCGGGTGTTTGCGCCCTCCGTTCAGGTGAAAATTCTGTCTTGATTTTGATCTTGTGCGCTTCTGTTCTTCTGCGGCAACGTGTTCTGATCTTTTATGCTGTGCTTACCGGTTACATTTATTTTTTCCCCGTTCTCCTACTTTTTTTGTTTTGTTGCTTGCGTCTTTCCATTCTGCTTGACCCAGCCACTCTGACTCCGGGCTCTTGCAGCGGCCATGCTGTAGTTTGTAAAGTAGACTTCAGGACAGCATACTTGACAGCTTACTTGATTCTTTGGACTCTCGCTGTAAGAGGCAGAGCACTGCAAGCTCAATCCTTTACTTTGTTATACGTCGACTTTGCCCCTACTGTTCTTGCCTGAAGCTGCGCGAAATAGGTAGTTGTTG
>Ga0116228_10004840_pt1 | contig 11983 bp, 4 predicted proteins | sample S1TSphfallax_2_FD_89694 | JGI IMG/M metagenome (GOLD analysis project Ga0116228, IMG submission 89694) | Host-associated microbial communities from peat moss isolated from Minnesota, USA - S1T2_Fc - Sphagnum fallax MG | ecosystem: Host-associated > Plants > Peat moss > Unclassified | place: USA...
CTGGAAGGTATGTTACCATACTATCTAGCACTCTTAAGTTTTGATATTGAGGTCAAAATGGGTGGGAAAGAAGTGCAAGATGCTACAGTGACAGCAAAGCTGCACAAATCACATGCATGCAGACACATAGTTTGTGCACAAGTTCCTTTTATGGTTTCATCCCATCAATATGTTGTATGATTATGGGGCCATGATTCTTGTTATCATTTGGCCAGTATCTGGATCTTCCTGAATTGGCTGCTGCATCTTTGATTCATTCTCAGTTGACCTGTGATGAATCACATTAGCACTTCTGCCTTTGCCATGATGTTGATGAAGTTTCTCACGCATTGAAGCCATGTGAGAAACTCATGGCAGCAGAGGTTATATTCATCCAGAGTTTCTTCCATGTAGGGCAAAGCCCTAGGACTGGGGCTTTACACAAGTAATGGAATCCCAAATTTCTGTAAAGCCCTAGTCTGTGGGCTTTACACAGTGTAAAGACTGAGACACTTGCTGGAGAGGAAAAGCAAAATACCCACTCTCAAACAAAAAATCCTGCAACAAATCAGAATATCCTGCGCCTTTTGCCCATGGGAAATTACAGTTCATAATGTGCGTCCATTTTGCATTAGAAATTTCTGGTCAAGTTTTACATGAGCAAAAGATGACAATCTGGTAGTAGGATGAATCACACGATCAAACAAGGGGATGCATAGACCAATGTGCAACAGTTCTCACCTATTCAAGAGAGTATCAAGTTCCATATCTACAACAAGATCATCATGGCAGGGTTCAGGTTCAGGTTTATTTCTTCAAAAGAAATGGAAACTGGGGCAGTTCAGATTTTGATTCCAGGTTGATGGGTGGTTCCAGATTAGTAGTGCAAAGCACTACTAGGCTAGGCTACCAATTGACCAGTTCCTGGTCAGCAAGTCAGCTCCGGTTAGTTGTGATTAGATCCCATGAGGGAAATGGTCAGATCCGGTCCAGGTCAATGCAAAGCGAAAACCAGGATTTGGTTTTTTGGGTCTTTTGATCCATGGAAATTTGCATTTCCAGTTCCAGTTCTACAGCCAGGTCCAAATTTCCAGTTAAGTTCTGGTTCTAATATCCAACTTCATGTATCTAGGATCTACCTACAAGGGAAAATCTAGATACAACATCTAATGAACTTTGTCCCATATGGTTATCCCGGCGGAGATTTGGAACCCGAGTATATAAACCCTTGTCATTGAGTGTACCCATACTTACCTGGGCGGGGTTAATCAGTGGTCATGATGGCTGATTGCCTAGGGAAATCTCATCCATTGCACTACGGATCGGACGACTCTAGCATCTCCCTACGGGGGGCATGCACGTCATAATTTGTGGCAGTGGGGGCTCGCGTTCGCGCGGCCCCCCTCAAGAAAATTCGAAAACTGGATTACTTCACTTGAATTTGCAGAGGTTAATTGCGCGAAAATGGAGTTTGCTTTCTCATCGAAAGACTTAGTAAATAGCTTTGATGGGAAATGGTGGAAGAGGATAATCATCGCCTGTTGTTATGCACCTGCCTTACTTCCCACGGTTCTTTGTGGAATTCGTCTGGTGTGACGGTGTGTAGGATGGTCATATGCTCTTGGTCATGTCTGCCTCTTTGTGTCATCTGCTGGTGAATTGATCTATTTGTGTTTAGGGAAGAAGTGCTACCAATTGCTTTCAGGGTATCAGTTTGAGCCTAGCGCTTTTCAGTCTTAACCCTTTTGAGGATTAGATGTTTAGGCCCACGTTCACCAAGAAATAAATCACATTGTTATGTGAGATTGAAAACCTCAATAGAAAGTTTATAGGCGTGTGAGTGCCAAGGCTTTATACTCTCCACAATCTCAAACAACAGGGCGAGCACCTTTGGTGGTACTTGAGAAGGGTAAATTTGTAGAATGTACAATTTCCTTGTTTGGAAACCATGAAGAGAAAAATTGAGCTCCTTTTCAGTTTAGGTTTTGGTTTGAACCCAGAATGCTCATATGTTTCTTGGACAATTGAAAATTTTGCTACTCTAGTACCAAGGCTCTTGCCAAGCAGATAAAAGGCACATTCAAAATGTCCCATGCCCTTGTCTTTCTACATTTGTTGCACAATATTTACAACTCATGGTCATTTACCAGTGCACTTGCCTTATTGTCCTCTTTTTTCTTTTCAGGCCCTTTTGTTAGTTCCAGTGTGTCAATTCTGAACAACTATGCAGGAGCACAAAATTCAGGGTTTCATGTTTTGAGTCGTATGGCTGTGCTGCATATCAAATCCTTTGCTAAAAACTCTGCAAGTTTTTATACAAGTTTTAGATTGGCCCATCCTTATTTAGGCTTTTGATTTATATGCAGTCGTCATGGTATTGCCACTTAATGTGGGGAGATGTGGGCAAATCTTTCTTAGAATTTTCTGCAGAAAAGTCAATTTTCAAACCTGTGACACTGCCTTTCCAGAGCAGTAGGTCAATTAAAATGGATCTAAGACCTTATCACTCATGTTAGCTTTTAACATCTGCATCAATAACTATGATCGTGACTTGTTCTCTAGCTTTAGCAAACTGAATGGGATAGTCATGTGACTGACACAGTGTGGAGTGTGTTAAATATGCCTTGTGATTAATCAATTGGCCAAATTTTGGTGTTGAGATCAGAATTTGTGAGATGTTGATTCATTGCGCTATGCCATGGTTTGTGCTTTGGATACATAGCCTATGGAATTTGCTTGGTGTACAACTGCAGCTCTTAGACAAAGCATTTGATCTGATGCAAGTGCCTTCCAGCAAGTGGTAATGCAACTCACTTGCTTTCCAAACATAGATGGAGGATTGTGTTCTTTTTTCCCATGTGATATTGCTGTATTGGCTTTTGCACAATGTGGGACTGCAATCAAAGATGCAGCAGATGTGTGTTTGTTGTGCATTAAGTTCAAGATTGTGCACTTGATAAATTTGCATTGTGATCTGGAAGGAGGAGGGCTTTTGCAATGTTGTGTGAGAGAAAAACATAGATGTACTGTAGAATACAAAAGAAGGTTATGAGAATCAGCATGACTTTGCCAACCATCTGTTGGGGAAAGAACGTATCAGCTGATAGCTACAGATTGGTTTGCCAACTTAACTCATAACTCATGAAATTGGCGCTTTGCCAAGTATTATAGATTTGCCAATGTTACCAAGAGATTTGTTGTACTTGATGATGTTTCCATTTTTGACATAGTTTGCAAAGTGTGAATATACAAATTTCAGTCAACAGTTCTAAAGTGTTTCAAGACTCTTGTAAGTCAATGTAACTGGGGAAATAAAGTAGATTTGGCACTCAATGACATGTCTGAGTCATGCAAATCTGCACTGACTGGAACTTTTACATATCAAATGAAGATTTTGTGATGGGTAAATCAGTTTGCTGCAACTTAGAGTGATTGCATGATCCTTGGCATTGAAGCACTAAGATTCCAGAAATGAGAGAATCTCACACCTCTCAAAGTGTCTACAGTGTGCACCTTGGCTAAGCATTTTTCTGCAGTAGCACTTGAGTGGATTGAGTTTGCCTGGGTGGAGGTGGAATCAAGGATGTGGGACCTCATGTTTCATTTCTTCATATACATATGTGCTGACTGTTTTGTGGGATTACAGTCCATAACTCTGGCTTGTTCTATTGAAGTGTCTATGAAGAATTAGCAATATAATGTGGGCAATTTGCACAGGAGAATGGCAGGTAGTTGTGATTGCATGTACAACTGATAATTACGGTTCCTTAAGGTGGGATTGACATGTTTGTGTGTAAGTAGGACTTTGTGTAGCTTGATAAGCTCAGGTATTGCTAGTGTTGAGGCACTGGAGCCAGCCCTCAGGATATGCATTGCCTCTTATCTGATTTGAGCTCTGTTTTGGTTGTGCATTTTGCACAACATTGGCTTTCATTGGTGATATACATTTGGGTTATCATCCTAATTCTTAGGGCTAGAGGTTTAAAGAGAATCTAGATGTAGGTAGGTTCCTCACAATAGGTTTGAACCCAAAACCATTAAATTTAAAATGGTGTTGCAATGACTTTACCATTAAACCACATGCCTTCATGTTGGAGAACAATTCATAACTTATTAGTTTAAACTTTACACATACCAAGATAGTGGATTTTGGCATGTGTAAACTTTAAATTAAAAAGTTACAAGCCTTTCCACACATGGGCACATAATTTAATGTTAAAAGATTTACTAAATATTTGGAAGGTCTGGGGTTCAATCCTATTAGGAGTTCCCAACCTTACTTATTTCATAGACCCCTAGAACCTAGCCTTGAGAATGAAGCTAGGGGACATGCATGGTTTATTGCCCATACTTGGGCATCTAATACCTTGCCCAGATTTCTTTTAAAAAACCATTGATGGGTTCAAATTATGTAAGGTGTATCACCCATGATGAAATAAAAGGTAATTTTGAACACATCTTTTAATTGTAGCCTTATTTTGATTTCATACAAATTAATGAATAAAAATGTCATATTTTGAAATATGATAATTTAGACCACAACATTAGCATTAATGTCATTCACTTTGTGTCCATGTTATGTTGAAACATGACTATTAAAAGGTACAAAAGGTTGATGGTGTACATGTGGCAGCACTTTTGATACAATTTAAATTTTAACCAAAAAAACAAAAAAAAAGACCTTGATACCATAACTAATTCTTATGCGATGATTCTTATTAACGTGAAAATTGATGAGGTGGTAATTGAATTTGGTATCACCTAGCATGATACCTACCAATTTTTAGTTATAAAATTAACTTAAAAATTGGTTGAATACTTAATCGAATATTTAACTTTTTATGATATTTGACCAACATTGTTTGTAATTCATAATCTTGTGAAAGTTTCTTACAAAGTGTTAGACCATCAGCGTTTTCATCACAAATAGGAATGACCCACTACAATGATTTCCTACTATAGATTGAATTGTGCCACAAAGTCTTGCTAAAGAAATAAACATCAATATGTCATCTTTGAATTTAATCTTTTCATAAGATTTTTTTATAAAGAATTGCAACACAAGAAATGTTTCGTGGGCTCAAAATGAATGACATGCCATTATTATTGAAGTTTTCAAAAGCTTCACACTTGGACCCACCAAGGGCTATAGTATCAAATTCCTTTTTTCAATATTGCACACTTGATGGCATTGCAAATCACTACAATGTAGTGTAAACTATGAACGCACAAGCCCAATGGAACTAATCAAGATTTTGAATAGTAGAAGAATTCAACAACAAAATGAAAAAAATAAAATGTAATGGGTCAACTTTACGCTTGTCAATTTTTTCTTCATTGACAGTTGTGTCTACACTTTTTAAATGACTATTTGGAAGGCAACATTGTTCTTTGAATCATTGACTTAAATGTGGATGTTAGATTGGGTATGGAGTATGGTGCTTGTTGGTTTTAACTTGCAACTACTTGCAAGATCACTATGAATCTACATATATAATTGGTTGATGGAAGTAGATAAAAGACATAGAAATGTTCAAGGCAAAGTAAAGATGCATACCACAAAATAAAAACTCCATCACCATTATAAAACTCAATTGCCAGATTTGGTCTTCACATGTCAAATGGACCCAATTGAACAAGTTATGAATAACCATATCTCTTAGTTACAAATCATTTCACAAAAGACTTATCGGGCACACAAAAATTATGTAACATTTAAAATAGGGGAATGTTAATAATCCTTTAGACAATGTTGATCGCAAGACCAAAAGAAAGAAAAAGTTAAATCATGAACAATGGGTGTGATGTAGTAGAAGCTAAGATGAGAAATTGAATATTTTTCTATGTTGATTTTTGCTCCCCTTTTAGTTGGAATTGGAGCCTTTCAAAGATTGCTTTAGCTCTCCAAACTCAAGATGACCATTATGAAGCTCTTATTTAGTTCATCATCATTCAAACTTAGACTTAGCTTAGAAATGGTCACCTTAACAACAACAACATTAACATTAGTAAGCATGAATGGATGTAAAACCAAGCAATGACACTTTTCTTTTAATTTACAAAATACATCAGTAAAAATATAAAGTCCCACATATGGGTTGAAAAAGAAAAAGAATATTTAATAACAACAAAGGAGGTGGCAATGTTGAGTGACGTGATCTTACAAAAAATAGACAATCAAATATAATTTCAAAGTTATAATTTGTAACAATAGATGACGCACTCCCAAGTCCCGGGTTGAACCCACTTGAGGGTTCAACTATGTAGAGTTGCGGAAAGTTGGGACTTGGAAGGCGCTCTCGACTTTCAACACTAGAAAGGGGTAGAGGGGCGTGCTAGAAGTCTCGGGATTAGACTAAGAAGAGGGACTAGAAGATCAAGCTTGAATCTGCATTCAAAACCAACCACAAAAGGGTTAGTTCACATTCGGGAACACCCTTGGGTGTTGGGACAAGCCACAGGCACTTTGACACACAAGACTCACCACGGCCTGGACTCAGGGGAAGCCACCACCTTCCCCCATATAGTATTCTCTGCAACGCTCCGCGGGGGTTACATCCAAATGACTCTTTTTCCCAGGACTCTCAAGTTGGAGTCTCGAAATTGTCCCGAAATTGTCCCGGTTGGAGTCCCGGGACTTTGGGAGCTCGTATCTCCTGACTACCAAGTCTGATCGCGACGAGGTCTAAACCAAAGTTGTAGCCCTCGTCGAGATCTTTCCAACGCCATGTCGCACTCTCAATTCGGAGGTCGGGAAGAGTTCGATTCCCGACTTTTAATGGTCGGGAGTCAAACTGCCAGTTTGACTCCCGGCTCTTCTTTTGCCCATAACTTGGGCTGTAGATGTCCAAATGACCAATGCGAGGGCATTTTAGACATCTACACTTCAAGACCTTTCCAATGACATGAAGAACACCCCAATACGAGGTGTTTTGGCCTTTGTTGTCGAACTCTAAACATTCGGGAGTCCCGAAGGACTCCAAATCTCTAACTTTGGGAGTGGGAGTTTCATCCTCCCACTTCACCCAAAGTCGGGTTGCGACAATAGATGTGTTCAAAACATAATTCTTTTAAGAAAATTATAATTTTTGAAGAACAAAACAAGGGAAATAAAACATATTCAAACAAATAAAAAGGAACAAGGATCCCTAATATAAGAAAAACAATTGAGAAAAATTTCAAGATAATAAGATGTAAAATGAAAGGAGTGATCTATTAGATCATGGGTTGGGGTTCAATGACAAACCCTAAATGTAGGACCATAGAATTAAAAACCTAGAAAATTAAAACCCATATAAATTTCAAATTTTAGCCCCTACACAATCCTATGACCTAACCCTATATAAGAACCCTTAAGACCTAAGGGTTGGTTCTAAGCCTACGTCTATTTCCATGTAGATTCACCTAGGTCCAATTCAAAAGTGAATCTTGATGCACCTATATTTGTTGGAATCGATTTTTAGACCTAAATTTGGAATAAATTGACTAAAAACCTAGACCAAATCAATAATGGTTGTTATTATAATATGGAAATAAGGGTTTTGCCAAGCTTTTAGAGGCTGAAAAATTTATTAACTTTTTAACTAAAAGGTTGTACTAATGTGGTGGAACAAAAGTAAAAAAAATTCTTTAATGAATTTTTATAAGAATAGGTTCATTTGGAGCAATAAAATGGCGTATGCACTACAGTTTAGGTGTTCAAAATAAACCTTCACTAGACAAAATCTTATGATATGTAACCATTCAATTTGCAATGGCAAGCAACTACATGTAACTACCTATCATTTGCAACTTTGTTTTATCATTTTTACAATTAGTCACCATCTTTTAAACTTTATGACTATTTTGTGACTATGGTGGGACTATTCAATTACACATCCTTCCAATTTGACTAGCTTCTTGAATTTTTCATCCAAGAATAGGCTCCTATGTTCATCTAGTTACAAAATTAATTGCAATTTGGTTATTTATCATGGTGTGTTTATACATTTAACGTACATTATGATTTTTTGGACTACATTAAGAATATATTATATAGATTTTATTCAAAGTATATTAAACATCCATTCAGCTTATTTAACATATTAAAGTTCATTTAAATTATATTCAAAGTATATAAAGCATATTTGACTTGTATTCATGGTATGTTAAGATATTTAATTTGAATTCAATATATATTTGACCATATTATGGGCACATTGGATTGAAAAAAATATATTTTGATTTTGTATGGTTCATTTAAAAAATACCATCTTTATGAAGGTATGATTAAATTGTGGTAACAAGATCATATTAATATGATATAATTGTTGAATTAAATGAACATTAATTATTGATAAATTCTTATTTATTAGTTACTTAAAAAAAAAATCTGATTAATTAGATATTAAATTGTAAGTTGACATACTGATTAATGATTAGTCATGCATTATTCATATTAATTTATTTATTAACTAAGAATTATGAAATAATAGTTAGTTAAAATTTATTCTATTCTATCAACAAGTCAATAAGTTTATAAATAAATAATGTATATTAAATATTAATCAATTAGTGATTTATAAATAATTTATTTAATATTATTTAATTTTTAGCTACTATGAAATAATTAATTATTCTAAATAATTATCTAATTATCCCTTATTTAATTCATTCTGAGATATATGATTAGTTTTGAAATATCTCAATATTCTGATTTATGTAGTTAATCAAGAGTTATGGTTAATAGCTAATAAATATTAATCAGTTAACATTAATGGCTTGTTAAAACTGATTTAATATCTACTAATTAGGTTAATAAGTTAAAATTTTAAAATTTTATAGTTAATATTCTGGAATTAACAATTAGTTAGTAATTGATTTTGTTAGATAATCAATTAATATCTTTTTTTTTATTCAATTAGTTAATCATTAACAATTTAAAAGGTTTATTCTCAGAGGTAAAAAATAGTATTTTCATTTAAGTAGTTCAATAAATAAAGAAATTATTATTCTAGAAGTAATTTCCAAATAATTATGTACATTAAAAGTTTAAATGATTAATTTGTGGCTTGATTAATTAATCATATATTAAATAATTATTTCTTGAAATAGTTTAGTATTATTTTTGAATTATTACTATGAAGCAATTGATTAGTTATTGGAAACCATGAAAGAATAATGATCAATGCTACTTTAAAAATTATTAAAATAATACTAAAAATATGGATGACATAGTTTTGTAAATGGGTGGGTGGGTAGGTAATTAGTTATTCCTTACCTATTTAGTTTTATAATTTACAAAACTAAAAACAAATAGAAAACTTGTGGAAGAATATTTTTGAATTATACTTGAATTTGTGACGAAGGTGTAACTAAAAGGTTTAAGCCATATGTTTTGTTTTCTAATGTCATCTTACAAAATATATAAAGAAGGTACGTTTTCTTTGAATCTCATTAAAAATCATGTGCCATTTGGGATGAGCTTAAAGAAGCTTAACCCTAAAAGCAAAACATAAAATAAAATAAAGCATTTTCATGGTTACTTTTTTACCTTTCTACCTTCCTACCTATTTGCCTACCTTCCTACTTAGGTAGTTAGGTGGGTACGTAAGTAAATAGCTTAGGTAAGTATGTATCTAAGTAGGTAGGTATTTTTTTATGCACATAGTCTACCTACTCACCTATGTAAGTAAATTTTTTCCCAATAATTTAATCAATATGCCACATGGCAACTTTTGTTTGTGCCATGTATCAGTTTTTTTCTTTTTTCCAAGTGTCATGATGTAAATAGTTAAAATTGGACCATGTTGATTTTTCCTCATTATATATTATATAAAATCATATATAAAAAATTCCAAGTTTTGCCACATGTAAAAAATCTGATTGGAGTATGTGTTGAAATCTATGGCCACTTCTTTAATTGATGGATGGTCTAGATTAATATTTCAATAATATAAAAAAATTCCCCAAAAAATATTATGTTGACAAATGGCTATTAATGATAGGGTTATTTACTAATTGTAAAAGAATGGTTAGTTTTTGCAAATGTTATACATTAACCAAAGGATGGAAGTGTATATGTTGACTATATATTTCATCCATGAGAAATGTGCTAAAATCATGCTAAATCATCATTTGCAATTAAAGATTTAATGCATTTTAATTTATGCAACTAAGGAAGTTTTTGGTAAAAAAATTGATTATAACTGTTTTTTGGTCACAAATTGTAGTTGCAATTTGGCATTTTTTTACTAGTGCTTTCAAATGGTGTGAAAATAGGTTTGGAGTAATGTTGGTTAGTTATTGAAAATTAATTTGATTATCAACCCATGTATTGATATCCTATTAATTAGTTGATATTCAATTTAAAAACTTTAATAATTTACCCAAGTGGCTTTATTATCATCAAAGTAGGTTATCAATCCTAAAATGTTAAACATGTTTGTGATATAAATTAGAAATTTAAAAAATTAAAAAAATTAATAATTGACAATATTACCAATGGTTATCAATTGGTTATTTGATATCATAGTTTTATGTATAAGTATTGATTATTACTCAAAAATATTACTAACTTAATTGGCACCCAATTGTTTTTTATATTGATAATTTAACCAACACCCAATTTTTTAATAAAAAAATAACCTACCTAACAAATATGAAAAATAAAAATAAATGGCCAACATTAGTTTGGACATGTATTTTTGTAGATAATACAATCATTTGTGCAATGCCTACTAAAAATAAATGACTACTTTTGATTAATGAGGCATAGCGATTGGCCTTGGTGGTAACATTTAAATAGTTTATCCCCATATACTTCCAATTTTGCATGTGTGTGTAGGGTTAGGAAACAATCAACACTTTATGTTGGATGTGAGAAATAGTGGTAAAGGCCCAAATAGGGGGTGTAGGTGCACCTACTTTGAGTAGAGCTAGTCCTAGTTTTATTGTGAAATGAACAACTATGCACATGCATTGAAGAAGGTTGGAATCAATGCTAGTTGGTTCTTAGTTTTTTAAATAATTGTTGGGTTCAAGTTTAAAGTCTATTGTAAATTCAAAGGCCTTCCAATTCTTGGTCTTGGGAATATTTTTAAAAATTAAAACTTGTTGGTTTTGGGGTTGGGCCAAGTTTTTTGACTAATGGTTCCATATTCAACATGTCCAACCTTTGTAAAAATCGTTGATTTGAGTTTAAATCAAGACCAATTTTGATTTATTATCTTGAGGGGGACAATATTTGAAAAAAAATAGAAAACGCATGAGACAAAATATAAGGTGCAATATATTGGTTGTCAAGTAAAAGTTATAAGTTAATTATTTCAAAAAATAGGTTTATATATGTTTTGAAAATAAAATTTTAATTAATATAGGGTATGTGAAAATCTTTAAAATTAGAAAAAAATTATTAAAAAAATAGCATGTGCATTAAAGATTTAAGGTATTAGTTATTAGTAGGTTCAATTATTGTGGAAATATGTTTTGATTAATTGTATATGATAATTATTGGGTCAATAAGTTAGTTAAAATCTAGGTTTAAAACATTTAAATGAACATGGAGAAGAACATTAAAACCTTAAGTTTGACATTTATGGTTTTAGATTTTAGGGTTATAGGGAGGCAGCAAGAGCCTTCTTACAACAATATCTTAAATTAATTTTTTTTGAAGGTCCAAGTGCAAGCTTTTACATTTTCTTTCTGTGTCAAAGCGGTGGGAAGGGATTTCTAGATCTAGGATTTTAAGGAGCACGCAAACAAACTTTTGTAATTCCATTTTTTTGAACCAAAAATTTAAATTACTATAGGGTATTGAATTTGGATGGCAAAAAATATGTGAGAATTAATAATAATAATAATAGGGTGGAGGAAAACATAAATCTAAAACCTAATACCCCAAAAATAGTTGTTTGACACATGTAGGTCACCAAAATAACATTAAGTGTCCCCCTTGGGCTTATTCTTCAATATAGTTCCAAAGTCAATTTATGAATTTTTATGAATTTTTCGGGTTTTGATATTC
>Ga0116228_10004842_pt1 | contig 11978 bp, 8 predicted proteins | sample S1TSphfallax_2_FD_89694 | JGI IMG/M metagenome (GOLD analysis project Ga0116228, IMG submission 89694) | Host-associated microbial communities from peat moss isolated from Minnesota, USA - S1T2_Fc - Sphagnum fallax MG | ecosystem: Host-associated > Plants > Peat moss > Unclassified | place: USA...
AAAAAATGTTCATGATAAAAACACATCTAAAATTTTTGCAAATATTCACCAAAGGATTATCAAGGAACTTTGTATAACTTGACAAGGCTTATATTTTTGAATTGAATAATGCATTTAATTTGTTCAATTGCGTGTGACAATTTCCTTGTGTGTGACAATTTCTTTGCATGTAGGCAGAGTTCGACATATCGTTGAAAAGTTTTCGACAAGGGCTACAACTTTGTTTTAGACCTCATCTCAATCGAAAGTTTGCACACAAAGTTATGGGGCCCCAAAGTCGCAAGAATCCCAACTTTGGGAATTTCAAGACTCCCATTTGGGAATCCCGAGACAAAATGTTATTTAGATGTGGGCCTCGTGGAGAAGCACAAAGTATAATATAAAGGGCAAGGTGGTTGTTTCCCTCAAGTCCAAGCTATGGTGAAACTTGTGAGTCTGAATTTGCCCATGGCTCGTCCTAACACCAAAAGTGCTCTAACTATGCACTAACCAACTTGTTGTTTTGTTTTGTGCAGGTTCGTGTGAATGAATGATTGCTTGTCATTCTTCTTAATCCCATCCCGGAGGTTTAACACGCCCTTCTACCCCCAAAGTGTTACAAGCCAAGGAACATGCCCGAACTCCTACTTTTCCATTATTTTCACTTCAAACTTGCATTTGAGTCTATCAAGAAGCTTGGGAGCACGTCAATGATGATGTTGCATCCATTCCCCATTATTCCAAGGGGGTTGATGCAGTAGGTACCCCATACTTTCCAACATGTTTTTAGAAATGGTTTTAGTAACATCTAACCCATCCATTATTTGTTTTTTGGAAATGGATGTAGTAAAAATGAAAGTAGATGTGTCAAGGCCACCTAGTAACATCTTGGGTTTTGAAAGTGAAAATGTTAGGGGGAAAAAAGGTAAAATGCCTTTTACAACTTTAATGTGACAAATAATCATTTAAAAGAAAATATTCAAAGTAGTAATGCAAATATATTACCAATTTCCTTATAAAACTTCACAAAAGTGAGAAAGAAAATGACAACACTTTAACACACAAATAATATTTTTTCTTAAGGAAATAAAACTTCAAAAACATAAAACAAAAAACTATAATGGGAAATGATTTCAAGAGTAAAAAAAGGTTCAATTTCTTCACATCCAAATACAATTTGGTGAAATCTACCAAACTTTACACATAAATAAACTCTACATCTAAATAAAGGTAAACTTTTAAATCCAAAATGGTGATCCCACCAAAAAAAATAAAATCCCACAATACTTTTAAAAACTAGTAAAGAAAAATCTTATCCACCATTTGAAAACCATTTATCTACAAATTCGAATCAAATTCTACAATTTTAATATTAAGAATAGATTATTGTTTTTGGTATTTAGATTTTGGTAATTGTGGGTTTTTCATTCAATGTTTCCAATAGGTTTGTAATGAAAATGCACTTGTGGTATTTTGCATTGTACCTTGTAAATGAGTCTAATTCATGGAACATTTTAAGTCGACACACCCACCTAATGATTGTAATTTTTGGTAACTTTTTAACCTTGTTCCCTATCAATTTTTACTTGGGTTTAATTGACAAATGAGAAGTTGAATTTTCATTAGTTAACAACTAATTCAATTTTGGTTTCTTACACAAATTTGAAATTGGAGTACACATGCAATTACACGTGTAATTGTAAATTTTGATAGAAAGGTACATTGCCATAACCATTATGTCAATGTTCTAAAAGTCTTTGCTTATTGGGCCACTCTCCACCACAATAGATGCATAAAATATCTCGTCATCCTTTTGTTATTTTATCATTTTTAGTAGGTGTTACTTAACATATTATATGTTTATTTGTTAGTTTCATGGGCATTTTCATGTACATCTAATAACCTTGATAAAAATTTAATGAACAAAAATTTAGCCAACGACAAATGTGGTATGATCTAAAACAAATGGATAACTTGCTATAATTTCAAAAGCCTAAAGCTATTACCTTTATTACTATAGACTTCACTTTGAGCTCATTGTAAAGCTATAGAATTTTAAACTACTCCACACGTTTCCCATATGTCATATTCATGTAATAATGAACTAGACCCTTATCAATTAGGTTTTTTTCACCTTTTGTAGGCAACATTGTGTTCCTAAGTTCATCGACAATGTTCTTTTCAGCTATTGGAAAACCTTACACACTAATGACACCCATGTTAATTAATTCATATAATGAATCCCCCTTAGAAATTTACAACTTTGTTCATCATGCCATGTAGTCTAATTGTTGTTATTTATTTTCAAGAATTAAAAATAATCACACAATTAATTCAATTTCCACATTGAAATGCATATGTGATCATAAACCTTAAACCATATTTAAAAATCTAGTCCCCATTCCACATTGCATCAACAAAGTGTGATTTTGTAGCAAACATCCGAGCATTATGCAAGTACTTCAATTTGTAACACACATTGAGTGAAGTTATTGTTCACTATTGTTCCTAAACCCTAACATTTTGCAACATGTGAACTTACATTTGAAGACCTAAACAAACATAAACTTATCATATGTGTTAAAGTAAAAGTAAAAGATTATGTCTTAAAATAATATAATGGCTTTAAACCCCTTTCGCAATTGCAAATTATTTCTTCCCATGTTATTCACCTTAAAAGCAAAGTTTTTAGCATGTTACAAAAGAATGCAACACTTTTAACATCCATTGCAACAAAGTACCCAATCCCCATTATGCAAATTCAAGGATAATGTTTTTGAAAAAATGGCATGTTGTAAACTAGAGTAAGGCAATATGATCTAAATTAAACTCGCATTCACTTTCGTTATCAATTGCTCAAATGAAAGTGAACTTTTCTAGTAACATTTGGCCACTAAACAAGGTTTCTTCATTGAAAAAATTAATGTCATCCATGAACACCTTAACAACACATTGTCCAATATAGGAACATGTTTCCACAAATATTTCATAGCCATCATCCTTGTCCAACAAAAAACAAAAAATGTATTTCAAGATGAGTCTTGAACATCTTCCAACTCTTACAGAAGTTCCATTTCTTTTGTCAAAAGATACTGCAATAATTCGACAAGCATTTGAAAAAGACTATACTTTTAGAAAATTGTGTTACCTTTTGGCAAATTTTGGGAAAAGAATTTTTTTTTTCTTTGTTGTAGATACAATTTTTTTTTTGCAAGTCTATCAAATTTTGAGAAATTTTTGACATCCATGAATCAAAGTTTGGAAAACTTTGGCTAAAAGTCCCAAATTGCTTTGGGACCCTAAACCTTGCCCATGGCAAAAAAAAAAACCTATCAACTTGGGAGGCCAATTTGCACCCTTGGGACCAATGTTGTTGCAATAATTTTTATTTCTTTTTAATGAAATCCACATTGTAGGATCAAAGGAAACCCTAAACCAAACCCTATATATCTTTTCCTTCTTCATCATTTCATTTCATTTCATTTTCTTTACTTCTTGTTGAACATCTTTGCTAAATAGTTGCCCAAAAGTTGCCTCTCCATGAAACCACTTGCTCATGATTCATAGTTCCATACAAATTTCTCTCATGTTTTTTCAATTGTTTTCATAATGAAAAAAATCATCATCATCATCATTGCACTTAAATGTTAATGAAATGCAAGTTGCGACAATGCCACAATTACAATAATAACATGTTGAATCATCATGAAAAACACAAGATATTCAAATATCTTGTGTCTATGCTCATCCACGGTGGTTCATTTTGAGGATTTAACTTGAAAAAAAAAAAACAAAGATGAAAAGAAAAATGATACAATGATAAAAAGAATGATACCATATGAAGGGTTGAAGTTTTTGTCTTTACTTTTCGGCCTTAATGACTTTTCACATGAACCCATTGGCCCCCAAACAAATAATATTTTATTAATAACTTGGGGCTAAACAATGAGCCAAAAAATGTTTAAATTTCCTATTATTTGCCCAAGATTTTTCAGCCCCAACTTTTAGTATCAATCAAACCTTATGCACAAGAGCCAATTTCACAAACTTGTAGGATGATGACTTTTGTAATCAACTTGGGGAAAAATCCAAAAAACTAAATAGATGTTCATCAATGTTGGGTAATTATTGCTCCTTTCCTTGGTTTTTCGTCTATTCTTTAGTCTAATTATTAATCAAAAAAATGATGGGTATCAATTTGTATGGAAATTGACCAACTAATTCTCAATCTTGTGAGAATTGAAATGACACACCCCCAAGCTCCTTGATGGACTCAACTGTGAGTCCAAAGATTAAAACAACGGAAGGAGAAGGAGTTGGGGTGTGCTCCCTAGCTCGTAGCACTTCCGGGGTAGAGGGGCATGTTGAAAGTTTGAGATGGGACTAGGAAGATTGACAAGCAATTCAATCACTCACACGGGCCTGCACAAACCAAACAACAAGTTGGTTAGTGCATAGTTGGAGCACCATGGTGCATGGATGAACCACGGGTAAATATGGACTCACAAACTCACCACAGCTCGGACTTGGGGGAAGCCACCACCTTCCCCCTCATAGTATACTATGTGCCTGGCCACAGGACCGACATCCAAATGTCATTGTGTTTTGGGACTCCCATTTGGGAGTTTCGAAATTCCCAAAGTTGGAACTCCCTCGAGTTTGGGGGCCCATAATTTGTGTGCAGACTTCAATAGAAATGAGATCTAAAGCAAAGTTGTAGCCCTTGTTAAGAGTTTTCTAAAAATATGTCACACGCGACCTGCACGCAAGGAGATTGGGGTGATTTCCAACTTTTAGTGGCTAAGAATCAAATTGATAATTTGATTCCCGACCTTTCTTTTGGCCATAACTTGTGTCTTAAGTGTCCAAATGGGTCATGCAAGCCCATTTTAGACATTTATGTTCCAAAAAAATTTCAATGATATAAGGAACTCCTCAATCTGATGGGTTTTGACCCCTATAATTGCTCTCTGAAGGTTTGGAAGTCCATTGGGACTCCAACTCCCAAAATGGGAGCTCACTTGGGAATGTGAGGGTTCATTCCTTCACACTCTCCTACATTCCCTAGAACATGAAATGTGACTCCCAGGCTTCCCTTTTGGCCCGCACCCTTGCAAGCCCTTGCCTTGGTCATGAGCCCAAGGTTAAAGTTAGAACATGAAAGAATGAAAATTGGATTCCTTTTCTATAAAAAGGCCATATGGGCTAAACTCAAGCACGGTTCTTAGGCTTTTGAAATGTAGAAGTAAGTAAGGTTTAAGAAAAGTCCATTGGAAAGGTTTGGTGGTTAGTAGTTGTTGGATTAAAATTTTGCTCTTTGTTCCCCAATTATAAAAAATTTAAAGAATTGACCTCACGTTCTTGCATTTTCATTTTTCATTTGTATTTTTCTTGTAATAATGTTTGTGAATTGTGAACGTGTTTTGTGATTGTGAAATGCAAGGTTTTATTGTTTTTTTTTTTTTAATTTTGTAATTTTGTTTTGTTTTGTGCATTGTTCCTTTGCAATGTTGTGTCATTGTTGTTCCTTCATTTTTTTTCTCCTTTGCCATTGTTATTGGACAGTGCTATGCCTTTGTGTTGTTGTTCCTTCACATTGTTATTAGTCTTACATCACCCCTTTACACTATTGTACTATTGTTTTGTTGTTGTTCTTTCAACTACATGTACCATGCCTATTATCCATTGTGTTTATTGTCATTGTTTTTTCGCATTATTCTTGTTCCATGTGTTTAGCTAGTATTTCCCCCCCCCCCATCTACTTGTGTAGGCAATTGTGAAATGTGGAGTCCAATTAACAAGTTGGGTCAAAACACATTCAAAGGAGCCACAAGCATTTATTTGCATTGAAACTACATGTCAATTTTCCCTAAAATAAAATTTTCATATAAATGATTTTTTGAATTTTTTTTGCAACTTGTTACGGAATATGATTAGAAATTGCCCCTATAAGTTTTCATAATATATTTTTAATAAATATGAATTTGTGAAAATGTAAAAATTCCTTACAAAATCCATTTTTCATCTTGAAAAATGATGCTAATTTGAAATCATACCAAAAAATGTTTTTAAAAAATTCAGTTTAATGCAATAGAAAATAAAACTTTGTTAATACATCATGTACATTATACCCCATTTATACATGGTAAAACACTCTTGAAGTTTTGAATTTTTAAATGTACATACTTTGAACTTTCAAAGTTTTAGAGTTTCATATTTTTTAAATTGTGAATGTTTTTTTAATGTGTTTAATAGGTTATTATCACATTAATTTTTTTTATCATCAACTTATTTTTATTATATGAATCCTTTTAAAGTCCTTTTTTAATGACAAAAAAATTCACTTTCAAAAGTTTTTAACTACACCAAAACCTAAAATTGGATCATATGAAGTTTTAATTTGAGTTCCTTGACATTCATGTGTGTTAAAAAAGAACAATGTGCTATGTTTACCATTGTTTCAAATGAAAATAAATAAATAAATAAATAATCTTTACTTTTTATAATAGAATTTGACATCCAACGCCCTTTTTGATTCCTTTGTGTGTGTTTTGAACCAACTTCAGTAACCTTTAACAACAAACATTAAATACGTTTTTTTTTTTTTTTTTTCAAATTTTTTGTTGCCTTTTATTTTTGGGAGTTTTTAATGTATATGTTGTTCTTTTAAAAAAGAATATTTTTTTCTTTTTTTTCTTTTTCTTTTCTTGGATCTTCTTTTGATGGTAATTGTGGATTGTGGAGCTTAATCACCAAGCTTTTACAAAAACATTAGGTAATTTTTTTTCTTTTTCAGGGAAATATTCCAATGTAGATTTTTAAATATATATTTTATTTTCATTATTATTTTAAAACTTAACATGTAAATTTGTTTTTTGGTTGCATGAATTTTGTTTCAATTTCAAAACCATATTCTTGTTCTTTGCATCTTTCCACCTTGCGAGAGGAGAAAAAATGGATGGTTTTGTTCATTGTAAATGTTGGCACCTTTTATTTTGTTGGTGGTTTGGTAGAGTATAAGGTTGTTTAATTCTTCCCCATTTATCAAGCATAAATGTTACATGAAAATAATAATGAATGTGAAATATTATCAACAATGTTGTAATGGAAGAAGAAATAAAGGTAAATGAATATGAAAATTTTGAAAGTTTACAAACTAAAATGTGTGTGTGTGTGTGTGTGTGGGAAAAAAATTCATGTTCAAAAAAATAAGTGGAAAAGTCACAATAGAAATGCATTGTTGGGGTTTTTATTGTGTGAATGATAATAAAAAAAGTTGATGTTAAAATGCTTCAAAGAATGAAATGTATATTTTGTAACAATAATCCAATTTTTAATAACTAATGCAAAAACACATGCAACAAAATGTTTAATTTGATACAACATAGCAAATGGCATAATAACATTGAAAAAAATGTGTTTTCATATCATTTTTACATTGCAAAGATGTTCGAGGAAGAAGCAAATAATGTTCTAAGAAGAAATTTGGAAAAACAACTTGCTAAAAAAAGACCTAATTTAATTGTCAATGGCATTTCCAACTTTTTTGTCACAAGATATCCTTTCAAGAAAGAGGATGTGGAGTAGAAGTAGTTTGTGGAAGACTTGGTTTGTTGATTGTTAAAAATCATTTGCATGTGTAATTAGTTGAAAGTCTTGGGTTTTCACTTATGCCTTATGGTTGTGTTACCTTTCAAAAGAAAAATTTCATAAGAAATTCTACATGGTCTAGTGGAAAATACTAAAAAATTGTATGTCATACTATCTTTGGTAAAATGTCATTTTGCAATTGCTAGTTTTGATCTTTGAATATTTAAAGATGTTCATGACATCTTTGCATTTGTGCTTAATTTTTTAGGGTCGATTGGAAATCAAAATAGATTGCAATTGGACTTTTTGAAACTATTGATAATTTTGGCAATCCTTGGTGAAATTTTTGATTGAATTCTTCAACAAATATGAGTCGAGGAAAAAGATAATTGCTTATGTGAAAGATGAAGGCTTTAACCTCAACATTATGATTACAATTTTCAAGTCAATTGTAAGTTGTGACAATTTGGTTTAAAGAATTTGTTTCATGATACATGTTTTGCTTGTGCATTTTTTATGCATGTTAGTATGTTACAACTAATGAATTTTTTTGTAAAGGTTTGAAATTTTTTTATTATCAAAACTACTCAATCTAATATAGATAAATGTGTCATGTGGCTTAAAAACTCAAGAAAATGCAAACAAGAATGGATCAAGGCTTGTTTTTTTTCAAACCTTCTTCAAAGAAAATTGAATACTCTGGTGAAAAGAAAATAATATTTTGTTGCAATTGGAATTATTTATTTTGAACTTTCATGTTTCTTGAAATTTTTGCTAATGAAATAACTAATAAATCTTTTTGGTTTTGCATAATTGTAAGCAAAATTATCCTTTTTTAGGAATCTTTATAATTCAAAAATGTAATTGGCAACATGAATACCACCTCCTTTAACTTGGCACATTTACCAAATTGTTGTAGATAGCCTATCCCTTGTTTCTACTTGTGTCTTAAAGCAATATAGAGGTCATTGGTTAATATGTGATATATTTCATTCTACCATATCCATGAATTTGAATCTAAGAAGAAAACTTGAATTTCCATCTTTTTAAGGCCCTAATAAAAAAGGATTCTAATGTGGTTATTGAATTGATGAGTTTGACTTAAAACATTAGGAAAGAGGTGTGCAATATTTTGATTTTTCTTTCCTTTATGAAAAAACGCGAAAAAAATAAACACATAATATATTAGCCTTGATGTTAAATCCAAGGTTTAAGACTCTTTGCAAGTGTCTTCATTCATCAATCCTAAGCATGGAATATGCATTGTTCTTAAAAGGCTATCATCATTTGCATCTACCAATTGAATATGAAAGTAACCTTACTAACAAAACAAAAGGATGATGACTATAGTCTAAATATTTATGAAATGGTAGCAAGGACACATGAACCAACAAAAGAACTTGTCAAAGGAAGGGGATGTTAAGGAGATCAAATGCCCTTTTTGGTGATGGGGAAAATAGGAGGCCATGTTTCCCAAAATTATATTTATTGCTCGCAAAATTTTAGGCATTGTTGATTTTCAAATTGAGACTAATTTAATTTTTTCTTTAGTTAATATACTTACAAATTTAAGATGATGTCGATTACAGTAAAAAATTTAGAGAAATTAATTTTTATTAATAAAAATTGACCTAATGACCTTATAATTGGTTGGGAATCCTATTCTAGCTTGGTGGGTTTAGGATTTGGTGACCTTTATTAGGATAGATTTAGTTTTGGAAGAAGAATTAAAACAATTTGAAGTGGCTTTTGAAAGAGATAAAATTTTGGATACATAAAATTATAGATTAAAAAAAATCCTAATTTTGAGTGGATAATCTTTTACTTGTTTTTCCAAGTTTGATCAGGATTGTGAGAATTGGCCAAGAAAATAGACTATTATCAAACTTGTGAGAATCAACAACCTCGAGAATTAGCTTATATATATCTAAATATATATATATTGATACCTAAATCAATTCTCACCAAAACTTAATTTAAGAAAAAAACAATAATCAAGTTGGTTTTCACATAGAACCTTACAAAACCAGAACTGGCAATTCTCTATAAAATATGATAACAACCCAACATTGCTATTCACCTTGTTTGGTAGCGGTATTAGCCCATGCAAAAAAAATGGTGACAATCAATTTATAAACCATAATTTTCACATGGTCAATGAGAAGGCTCAACATGCAACCAAGAGGGTCAGTTTAAAATAATTTTGGGTTGGGCTGGGGGTTTGTGGAGGAGGGTGAAGGATTTGTTTCTTTTCCCATGTGTTCTCGTTGTGTTTTCAAATTGTTCCCCAAGTTCCCAATGACAATCCCAAGATATTCCCACTTGCACCACATTTTTGTCCCATATGTTTTGCCTTTGCCCAAAGAACTTTCATGTATATAAACTATAAAGGTGGACCAAAGGGAAGCACCTCTATGGTTCTAGTATGGGGGGGAGTGCCCAATGTTTCAAAAAAATTGTGATGAACCAATCAAAGTGTTTCCTTTTGAGAGGAAAAAAAAAAACCTTTGGGTGCATTCCCCAACCAATTAATTGAAATAACAATGTATATCTGCAGGCAAGAAAATAGATGAAGTAGAGTTGGGTCCCCCTAAAGAAGAAGTACATGATGAAAAAAAGCACAAGGTGATATTTCCACCACTAAAGGTGCATTCACACCTAATGTTAAGTCAGTGTTACGTGAAAATCTAGGTGGCATCTTAGGTGGCACCCAATGTTAAATGGGTGATTATTTAACATTAAGTGAATGTTATCTTAACAAAAAATCATACTGGTAAATAGGTTTAGGTTCTAAATGACTAGCTTGGGTGTTAGGGGACATAATACTAGAGTCCTTAACACCAAGTGTGAGTGCACGTTAAATAGCTTTGTCCAACGAGTGCATAGCCAGATGGCCTGGCCATGCACACAAGCAACTTGTCTTTAGGTAAAGTCCAATGGTGGTGACATCCACGCCTGCATTTAAGGAATTGCCATCACCCATCATAGAGCACATGGGGAACTTTATCATGAACCTCAAGCTAACATTTGTGGACTTAGACCACAAGGAGTAGGAGAGGGGAGGGTGTTGACACATATAATTTAAGAGTGGGAGGATCTTACACCTATGAGTAGGGGTAAGAACCCTACTCTATTGTAGAAAAGATATTAGGAATATAAGGTGCCCTTCAAATACATTTAGGAAATTTCTCCACGTGCTCTTTATGTAAAAGGTAGCACACCCAAATGGGGCATTCATGAAATACCCGTGCCTACTCCACAAGGTGGAGCTGAAGGGACACTTATTTTGAGAACACCTCACGTAAGAGGTGGGGGGGGATTACTCAACAAACATAAAAGCAATAGCAAAAAACGTTTTTTTCTCACTTTTTCCCTTGATATGAGGTAGATGATGAAAAAGGAGGCCAAATATTGCGGAAAGAAAAAAAATGCCCATTGGAACAAACAATTCATTTTTTGAAATTCCTCACCTCTTGTGGAGGAGAAATTCTACTTGATAACGTGCCCTCTGGATACACTAGCAATTTTTTTGCCAATGCTTTATGAATGACCCAAAAGTCATCAAATGTCAAGTGGGCCAACACATGCAATGTGCAATGTGGAGAGAGATTTCACTTTTGACCCAAAAGTTTTAGCTTGGTCTACTCCCCCCTCTCTCCAAAGAATCAAATGGTGTTGGATCAAAGTTTGTGTCACTTGGAACATGTGTTTTGTCACGAGTCACAAACAAAGGAACTTTTTCTTTTATTGTGTTGTCATGTAGTACTCATAAAGTAAGTAGAAAGAAAACTTTAGCTCAGGACTTGCAGTACTCATGTTGCTATGGAGCCCACATTTTCTTGTCCACAAAGAAGCATTTGGGATACATTCAAAACATGTGTTTTTCTCATAAGGCGTCTCCACAAACGGTGAAAGGAAGTCAAAATTGCACATGCCTTTACTTATGATAGCCTTAATTATTTATTGGATGAGCCCACAACATTGCAATTTGCCCATTGGTGAAAAACTGAAGGGTGCTATGCTTGCTAGCCTAGTAGAAGAACCCTAAACCCAAACCAAGAAAGGGGAGAGGTACATGCTCCTTGTTCACTTGTTTTGAAGGTAAACTGTTGGAAGGGGGTAGTGTGCCCCCAAAGTAGTTTGTGGGAATTGGGGTGTTTTGAATTTAGAATGGGAATCATGGTGATTTGCATAGGTAAATCATAAAAGGGTGCCAAGTGTAGAGAATAACAATCAAGTTAATTTTTGAAGATTCAATTTTTTCAATGCTTTCAAGGGTAGTTGGATTGGAACACTACTAAAGAGAGCTAATTATGTGTGTAGAATGTGAGAACATCAAGGTCTTATACTTGTGGCCTTGAACTGTCAGGACTTGTTTTGGTGAAAATTTTAAGTTTTTGCAAATACTT
>Ga0116228_10004843_pt1 | contig 11977 bp, 8 predicted proteins | sample S1TSphfallax_2_FD_89694 | JGI IMG/M metagenome (GOLD analysis project Ga0116228, IMG submission 89694) | Host-associated microbial communities from peat moss isolated from Minnesota, USA - S1T2_Fc - Sphagnum fallax MG | ecosystem: Host-associated > Plants > Peat moss > Unclassified | place: USA...
TCAAAAACATGAGAGGTTGGATTGAAGCACTTTAGTGCAAAAGAAACACATGTTTCAATCCTCAAAAAAAGTAGGAGAAAATTGGACTCAAATGAATCATAAACATAAAAGAAGGATCTTGAAACCTTAATAGCGCAAGTGTTCCCTTCAAAAGATCACTTAACTTTCATTAAACAATCAATAACCCCACCTACTTATGGAATTCAACAAAGAAAACACCCAAAAGATGAATGACAAAATGAACTAACAAATTTAGCAATCAACCTTTCAGTAGAAAGATTTGAACTACCATCTAAAAGGTCTTGTCTACATTGCCACCATTGACCTTTGAGTTCTTGATATTTATGATTTTTTTTTGAGATTCACAATTTTGTTAAAACTGCAACATGAACTTGGATAAGTTGCAATCCTTTTAAAAATAGGTTCAAGTTTTCTAATTATATAAGTACAAAGTTTTTTTTATTGATGCAATAAGAAACCTTGTCTCTATGTTGTGACAATTCAACTTTGGGCAAAGCTTACGACATAAATTGTGAGGGTGTCGGGTGCACACTACATCATCAAACACAAATAATAATAAAATTGTGTCATCAAGATCTATTTTATAGGTCTAATCGAAAGAATTACCAATAGTGGCTACCAACTCAACAACTCCACCCTCAATTCATTGGTTCCCCATCTCCCAAAAAGCAAACCAAAATAATTGACCCCTTCCCACCCCAAGGGAAAATATGGGACCTAGATTCATTGCATTTTGTGACATTGCTTGTTTCATTAGTCCTCACGATTTCTTTTTTCTACCTATGTTCTTCCCCAATTTTCTCATAAACTAAAACCACACTTTCCATAGGTGCAAATACCTATTTAGACAAGTTATTAATTTTAATTGGCTGTAATGTAAATGAAACCATTGGATTCCATTCTATTTTGAGAAGTCTATGAAACCAAAGGTTTTATAAATCCAAAAAAATGTTCTCAAAACTGCAGCAAAGGCTCTATCAAGCCATAAATAAATAAATGAATAAATAAAAATTGAAACCAAAAGTTCTTTTCAAAATCAAGAATTGGACAAAACTGGTGAGAACTGATGTTAAGGGTATTAGAAATTGCAGGAGAACCACCTTTGGGTATCATGGTGGTTCTTAGAGTTCATAGCCAAAGTCCCCAGAAAAATCAAATACCCAGCTAGCTATGATATATAACCACAGTTTTCAAAAAATTGATTAACTCAAATAACCACTCAGAAAATTGCAAGTCTCTGATTATGATTTTTCATTTAAGAAACCAGAACTGGTGGTTATTATAAATAAATAAATAAAAGAAAAAAAGAAAGGAAAAACCCATTAACCTGCCCAAGACTGGTAGGAACTAGGAACAGTGCCTCAACTGCAGCAAACACACAATTGCTGTGAAAGACAGCTTTGTTGATGAGGCTGGAAGGAACAAGGAACAGCACTTCTTTTCAAACTGCAGCTGCAAGCACAGTGAGTTGCTGTAAGGAAAACAGCTTTGTTGAGGTGGGATATCTGAAAAAGCTCACAAAAGAATGAGTTAGCTTACGGTAAGCCTGCCATAGAGATGAGCAGTGATGTGCAGTGCAGCGCAGTGCAGTGAAGTTGTGTTGTGATGGGTACTTATTAGTACTCATACTTATTTCCAGTGATCTGGATGCTGCTGCTGAATGCTGTGGTGTTTGGAATTGGGCATCTGGGTATCTTTTAGTGGACAACAAAGATCATGGTTGCTCCAGTTGTAACAGCTACTACTTAAGTACTGGGACTATATAGTACACACAAGTAGGTTACTCCTGTAGCCTACCTAGCCCAGTAGATCATGTGTAGCCCAGTAGCTAGGTCCATCCAATCAGTTGGGGTGCAAGCTCCATAGATATTTCCAGATTTTGATTGTAGATTTTTTTGTTGGTCACATTTTTTTGACAACAGTCATTTAGCTTTTGGGACACTTGTGTTTTTATATATATATAAATAAGCAAGTTCTAGGGCCACAGTGAACCAGCACCCACCAGTGCACCATCCACTGAATGCCCATTATTACTCAGTTGTGGATGAATCTCAACTAAATTTAATATTTGGTTTCACCTCGGTAACTAATTCTGTAGGAAATAGGTTTCATATATAGATAGATAGGTAGGAAAATATGAAGATGCTAGGTAAGTAGATGGTTTATACATAGGAAAGGGCTGTTTTTCCTACCTACCAACCAACAACCTCCGTGTGAGTTGTTAGTAGGTAGGTAGAAAAGAAAAGCAAGTGAGCTAGCGCATTGCGGTTAGCTAGGGAACTGGAACCCAACAGAGAACTGTTTTCTGACCACTTACCATTCATCCTTCATGGTGCACTAGTGGTGGATGCTGGTTCACTGTGTTCCAGTTCTGGTACAGTTTTGGACAGGTTTTGACAAACATGTCACCAATTAATGCTAAGTCTTTTTATGTGGGATGATGGTTAATAATAATACCACATCACCAAATTATATGAACCAGACGACAAAACACTTGCTCTTATTTAATCACTGTTTTTACATCCCAGGAAATGTTACAATTTGGAATCACATGACAGATGACACACATCCCCCAGTTAGTCTTAGGAATCATGACATGATGTTATTTCTAATAGTTCAAAGTGACCCAAATTGTTCTTTTCTGTTGATGGTTTTACTGTGGTATTAGTCAGTGTTAGGTGCTATTGCACCAAAGGCCACCACCCTAGGTTGGCTACTTTCTTCTACCCCAGATAAGTTTTTGGTAAAGGAAAAACCTCTGACAAGATTTGTGTAGTATTTGATAACAAAAGGTGTTCCTGTACACCAAAATGTTTTCACTGGATTTTGAATCAATTCACTGATCTCAGTGAACAGGATCTAGTCAGGATCTAGTGAATTCACTAGTCCATTATACACAGACAGACTAATGAACTGCACCCACATTTTGTAATAGTGAGAGGTCATGTCACTATATCAACTAGATTTTTTTCCTGCACAAAAAAGGTGCAAGCAAAACACTCCACCATTATAGTTATTTTATTTATTTTTTCATTTTTATTTTTCCATTTTCATTTTTCCATTTTCTTCATGTGATAGCCATTGGGCATCATAGGAAAAATGAAAAAAAAATTCTGCTGGTGCTTTACATTGTGTAATGTCTTTTAGAGCATGGCATTCTGGAAATAAGTGCCCCATCCACCTTGGCCATGTGGTTACTTCAGGAATGCCCCACTCCTCAGCTATTAAACGACTTGTTTTGCCCAAAGGTTGTTGAATGAAATGCTTACTCATTTCCAATCATAACAATTGTTGTGAGAAGCTGCTCAAATTTCGGCCCGGGGGGGGGGCTTTACTAGCTAGTAGGAGTAATATGATGCTGAAATGGGCATTATGCGTGTGGCTGCTTTGGAGATGCCTTTGAATTGCTGCCAGAAGTGGGGATCAAGCCACCACCCTTTCACTCATTTTCATTTTTGTGTCCCAGTCATTTGTTCATTCTTGCCAATGACTTGTTGACAAATACTACTCATACATGGAGGATGGCTTTCACATGGCCTTTTCTTCCTCTTGTTAGTCCCCATGTGTGCAAATCATGAAAACCAAATATGTACATATTTTGGGAGTTTGCTGGCTACAGGTCATTGCACCCATTTGCTGCCCTTCCAGAAATTTTGGATTGCCCAAATTCCTCACCAGGCACAATGGGTTCTTATTTTGCACATGGCACTAGAGTCAGCCATAGAGAGCCCATTCCCAAGCCTTTGAAGCAGAATCAGCACTTGCAAATTGTTCTGCCTCTTCATATGGCATCTTGGGGGGGCCAAGGAGGGCTGTTTCAACCAGGCAAGGTGCTAGAACATGCCCTGCTCAACCAGTTCTGACACTAAGCCCATTACCTACGCCTGCAGGTAGCCCTGGCTAACTTATTTCGTGCCATAGTTAACTTCTCAAAAGGCATTAGTCACCAAACATCCTCAGGAGAGTGCCCTAGGAGGCACATTCCTGACGGGAACTGTGCATGGGTATGTCATAAACTAGATTAGTCTGTAGAACATGATCCTATTGAGACTGGCATGGTTAATTCTGCCTTTTAATTTGGGATGTAAGGCTCCCCATTGAGGACATTATGGTTGTAAACTCCCTACCGCCCAAAGATGGGGGAGGCTGATAGGGAGTTATATCTTGGCGCAATGTGGAGCTTACAAAAATGATGCCCTTAAATGGGAAGCCTCATTCTTCATAAAATGCTTGTTGAAACTAGAAAATTTACAAAAATCTAATTTATAGATGTAAAATCCCACAAATAGGGGCTTAGAGCACCCTCACACACAACATATTGTAAACGCATGTTTTGGATGTAGAACAATTTTTAAAAATTAGTTTGGTTTTTAAACATGGTTTGGGTACAACATATTTGAATAAGATAGTGTAAATCTTGTTGTGGATTGATTACATTGTTTGATTGGTCCACTTGCTTTGCTATTAGTGGTCTCTCACTTTTTAAAGTCCCATTTTCAAGTTTATGGATGAAGCTTGGGATATGTAAATAAGTTGTGAAAAACATGAAAAATATTAATGCAAACCTAAAGACCAAATATGGCAATATTCTTTTAAGAATGTAACCCTAGGATGCAATGGGGAGCCCTCATAGGATGAATCAAGAAACCTAGGACTTAAACCCATCACCAATAGCACAAAACTAGTCGTGCAACGAAATGGGTGAGAAACCTAGAAGGACACCAAGCCTAGAAAGAGGCTTCTCCTATTGCCACAATTATCCATTGTAAGATAATGGCAGCCTAAACTCTCTATAGAGTTACCAACACCCTTTGCTTATAAAATGAATGTAAAATTGAAAGAGGAAAACCTTTTATATCCTTTGTTATGAGGCGATTTTTTGTCCCTCATCTCTCGATTCGATAAAGTGACGATGTTGGGAGCACAAATGCTACTTGTGAAAATAAAATAAAATGCAAGTATATTTCTAGATGTTAGATTGCGTTCGTAGTCAAAATTAAATACCTTGCCTCCTATGCATCGTTCATAACTTAAAACTAATAGATATATTTTCTAGACTCAAACACTCCAAGCCTTGAAATCTTATGTTAAATTTTCATTCATTTAAATAAACTTTTAAGGACTCAACACCATGTTTAATTTGGTTGCAACCACCAATCACTTGAAATATTATTTCTAACACATACGTTATTCAAATCCGACTTGCCTTAATTCATTAAAAAGCTAATTTAAAGGCGCACCTTGCTACCAAATCTCCAGATTTGTAATTAAACCAATGAGGAGTTACACCACCAAACTTGAGAGGGTTTTGCGAAGGTAGGAAATTTAATTGGGCTGCAAACTACTAAACACTTAAAACATTATTTCTAACACATATATTATCCAAATATGGCTTGTTTTAGCTCTTTAAAAAGCTAATTATAAGGCGCCCCTCCTTACCAAATCTCAAGATCTGTAGCTAAACCAGTAATAAATTATGTGATAAAACTCGAAAGGTTTTCTAAAGTTTTTTCTAGGATTTCAAGCTTCTAACATATCCCTATTCACTTCCATTCTTTCAAAACTACTCCCACCATCCAAACTACTCTCCTTTTTTCTACCATCTACTCAAGACTACCCATTCTTCTCCTACCAAAGAAGGTTATGGGAACAAGTTCTTTCAAGATTTGACCTGAAAATTACAATTTTTTCAAAAAAAACCTCCAATGATCCAAGTCACTTTTTCAAGAGAAGGAGAAGGGAGGTGAAGGTAGATCCAAAACTTGGTGGCCAATGGAAGGAGAAGGAGAAGCTTCCAATATTTGGAGGCCAATGGAAGGAGAAGGAAAAACTTCTAATGTTGGAAGGCCAATGGAAGGAGAAGGAAAAGCTTCTAATGTTGGAAGGCCAATGGAAGGAGAAGGAGAAGCTTCCAATGCTCAAAGGCCAATGGAAGGAGAAGGAGAAGGAGAAGCTTCCAATGTTCAAAGGCCAATGGAAGGAGAAGGAGAAATTTCGAATGCTCAGAGGCTAATGGAAGGAAAAGGAGAAGCTTCTTTTTCACCTTTTTCCACTTCCCCCCCAAGTAACTTACTTAGGCCTTCGTCCTTTTCCTTTGACCTCACAGTTTTACTTTACCATAATTTTAGGCCGTTATTTACGCATTCCCTCTTTTTGTCCTTGGCCTATAAATTACGATGTGCCTTTTGATGTCACAAGCGCCCCACACATTTGTTGTCAATTCGGTTTGGTTGAAGATCCTTTTTTTTTTTACTTGAGATTATGGCGTCACACATGGCCATGTCTTACAAGCTTCAAGTTGTGCAATTGAATGAAGAACCGGCCCCATAATCATCTTTAGATTTGACATTGACACAACATTTTCGTGATGAAGACCCCGCACCGTGAGAGGTGTGCGCCCGTCTTAAAGTCGATTCCCCTCGAGCTTGGTATTATCGCATTTCTCCGAACTCTCACACCCTAATGATTTTGTTACAGGTCGACCCTGCTTCAATTTTCGATGTTGGACATTATCATTGGTTGCGCAGTCCGATTCGTCAACTGTTTCCTAATACCAAAGCAGACCACCTAGTTTGCACCATTCGACACATCCTAAACTTCTTACAGATATGAATTATCATTGCGGCATAAAATATGACTCTGCATGTATTTGTAACTCCTTGTTGAACTTAACCATAATTTAAATAAATGTTCCATTCATCATGAAACTCAAGTTGCCATTACCACCCTATCCCCCATGTTTATTTAATCGTTAAGTTGTTTTAAATGAATCGTATGTTTATAAGGTTTGAAGATGGTTCTATTTCTATTGGACCTTTCATCGATTCCCTCCCACCTGTTTCATAAATTCCCAACATCCTTGCTACTCACAAATACTAGAATAAAACCAATTTTTTGTTGCACGCCATGAATTTTGATGTTTGTTTCTACCCCTAACCCTCTAGAGAGTTCTCACCCCTAATTATGCCAATGAGGTTCTAAACTATGGTTTACTAGCTTTTTGTTGAAGAAAAGAACTAACCCAACCAATACCATATTTCAAAAAAAGAAAACAACCCCTCCACACAACCATGCACATTCACCACCCCCTATTCTAACACAAAGTTGTTAAAAACCCCTAAAAACCTTACCCCATTTGAATTTCCTTGACGAAGTTCTTAAAATTTGAAAGTACCAAACATGATTATGTTGGTATGGTTCACATTTGCTAACCATGAAATGTTGGTGCATCAATGAAGGAAGTCGTCCACTTGTTGGTGTAAACATCTAAATATTTTTATTGCTAGAAGGACAAAATCATCCTTAGGGAATTGGTCATAATATGATACAACCTTTACTTAAACTATAATTGTCATAGTCATTCCTTGAGAAGAAGTGGCTTGTGAAACAAAATTTGCATGAATTGGATTAATAATGATTACATTTGCCAGAATGCAAATACCATTTATGACACACTCCCAAACTCCTTAATGGACTCAAATGTGAGTCTAAACTGAAAAACAATGGAAGAATAAGGAATTAAGGCACAATCTTTAGCTCGTAGCACTTTGGAGGGGTAGAAGGATGTACTAGAGCTCCGAAATGGGACTACGAAAAATGACAAGTATCAACTATTCACACAGACCTGCACAAAACTAACACAAGGTGGTTAGTGCATAATTAGAACATTTTTGGTGCTAGGACGAGTCATGGGCAACTTAAACTCACAAGATTCACCACGGCCCAAACTTGGGGGAAGCCACCACCTTCCCCCTTATAGTATACTTTGTGCCTCTCCACGAGGCCCACATCCAAATGGCATTTTGTCCCCGGACTCCCAAATGGGAGTCCCAAAATTGCCAAAGTTGGGACTTCCGCGACTTTGGGGCCTCATAACTTTGCGTGCAAACCTCCGATTGATATGAATCTAAAGCAAAGTTGTATCCCTTGTTGAGAGCTTTTCAACGATATTTCGCACGCCACCTGCACGCAAGGAAATCGGGTTGATTCCTAACTTTTAGTGGTCGGAAGTCAAATTGCCAATTTGACTCCCGGCCCTTCTTCTACCCATAACTTATGTTTCAACTATCCAAATGGATCATGCAAGCCCATTTCAAACATCTACGTTCTAAGAGCTTTCCAATGATATAAGTAACTCTTCAATTCATTGAGTTTTGACCCTTGAAATTTCCTTTTGAAGATTTGGGAGTCCATTGGGACTCCAATTCCCAAAGTGAAAACTCCCTTGGGAGTGTGAGAGTTCATTCCCTCACATTCTCTTACACTACCGAACTCCCTTCTCAGCTTGCAACCTTGCAAGCCCTTACTTTGGTCACGAGCCCAAGTCTAGGGTTACAACAATCTACTATAAGCACAATATCCTCTCATTGTTGTGATGACTAGAAAGATGGTGTTGGAAAAACATGAGTTTGTTTGTTCAAAACATGGAACTTAATATCCTTAACAATGGAAGCAAAAGAATCTTGAACTTGCATCATGTGTGGCAATGCATTCTCCCCATGAGCACAACGAAGGAGGTGTGTCCTTGTCAAATTTATGGGCTAGTCACATATGCATCAAAAAAGACCACAAACTATATGATGGGGGAGGCCCAATCTAGTGTGTAATGTTGAATATAAAATATTAGAGGCCATCCTAAAATGTGGGATGATTGGGTGAACAAAAAACCAAACACACAAATCTAGGCATGCACGAGATTTTAATTGAATGTGATGACACTATGAATATAACTTTGAAATTACGTTGGAAAATGAGTGTTCATTCATGCTCTCTAAGATGTCCTCTTTAGATGATCCATTCCTTTCTTTGACAATTATTCAAATGAAGGGATGGAAGTTTGAACACTTGGAGGTAAAAGGTTACGAGCCCACTAAGGTGAGCTTGGAATGGAAGTGGATTTGAATTGTTGGCCTTTATAACCCTTAGTAAAAATGGATAGTTGTCCTGCAAAAATTTGAATGCGATGATTAGAACAACAAGCCCCTAAACTCTCCAAATACGATGTTGAGGTAATAACCTTCACAAAGATAAGACCTATCCCACTTCTAAAGATGGGGAAAAAAACTTGCCAATGAATTAAGGGAACCTCCAAACACTCCAATGAACATGGCTTTAAGAATTTTTCAAAATACACGAATTAAGGTTGAATAAAAGGAGGCAAACTAATTCTGAAAATCCGAAATTTGGGGGAAAAAATGAAAAAGGTAATAAAACCTTTAAGTGAAACAACAAATGATAAATCCCAAATGTCATTTGCACATCCCCCAAACTAAAAAAAACATCTATGTGTTGAAACATCATCATCCAATACATCCTAGAAAAAAGAGGATGTGAAGGAAAAAGATCCCAAAGGAACATCTAAAACCTTGATGCCTTTAACATGGGTACAAAAACCTATTGGAAGCAAAAACCTTGAAGAAGGTTTAAAAGCACACTTGTGGGCCTAAACCATAAGGCTCACCAAATCTATTTGGGAAGAGAAATGATGAAAAACTTGAGATAAAAATGAAACAAGCCTAATGATACATGTGTCATTTTCAATGAAAGGAAACAAAAAAAACATGAAAAAACTAGTTGAGCTAGAAAGGTGAAAAAATGAATTAAGGTGAGAAAAGGACCACCAAAAGGATCCCCTTAGCAAGTGCCAATGGAGGACTAAATAACAAACAGATCACCTTGAATTGAATGGCGATTAAATAAATGAAGGAATTGTGGCCATAAAAAGAACAGATGAAAAACATGAATTAAGACAATTGCCCACTTGTAGCATGCAACTCCTAAAATGTAACCTTACATGAAACAATGTTGAGGGCAATTACAATGTCTACTTGCAACATCACCCAATTAAGATGAACATATAAGGTTGCCTAAATATTGTGCACCACCACTTCACAACCTCCCCTAATTATGACCCTAAATTGGTGGGGGGATAAATGGGCTAAAAATGCATCGTGAAATTAAAGGCAAAAGGTCATGCTCACCAATCGATAAAAAACTTTGCCTATTATTATTGGTCAAATGCCACCAAAAGGTTTGGCCAAAATTAACAACCTCAGAGCACTAAAAACCTTGGTTATACTCTTGAGGATACATTTTGCAACAACATAAGAGCAAATCAAGAATAATTAGGAAAAGTCGTTAATTGAATCTTCTAGGTCAAATAAATCTCGAAGGTGTTCAAATACCATGTTTGAAGGCTCACCAACTAAAAGGTGAACTGAATGGAAGAATATCAACTTGCACGTGTTTAAAGAAAAATCCAAATTTGCTTTTGGTTCAAATCCATTAAAGAATTTAAGCATGACAAGGATGAATTCGGAGGATGAAAATCATGCAAAAAAGTAATGGTTTCTAAAAAGGCCAAAATTGGGGCCAAGGGAATGAAAACTTTTGTAGCATGAACATAATCCCTTACTCACCTTAGGGTTAGACTTTAATGAATATTATGGGGCCCCAAATGGGAAGAAAAGGATGGGGCTTTCAAAAGAAAGGCAATGTTTGAATAAGAGGGATCAAAGGTAAAACATCTATTGGGGCATGTGCGTGTAACAAATGTTCCACCTAAAACTCTTCATAATCATTAAAAAAAAACATTTGCAATTGAATCATAATCTCCGTATGCCCAGCTTCCCCCCTTGAGTAGGTAGGAGAAGGCACCACTAAGGAGAAAGTAGAAAAATATGTTAAGTAGCAACATTGTTCAAGTCTTACGCTATGTGATTTTAAAAAAAATTGAATGCCAACTACACCTTTCATCTCAAGGTGATTGAAATATGCAAATACAATTGATGTTCAAGGAACCCTGAAAAGAAAAAGCTCCAAAAACATTCAAAGTCAATATTCATTCTCAAGTTGTTGAAGGTGGGAAGGGGCTTATAAGGATGGGGGCACCGTTGCTACCACCCAAGAAACTAACCTAAAAAACTTGACATTGATTCTAAAAACAACTTTCACGAAAACCTCAAGTTTTTAAGGTTTGTGACAAATTTTAAAAGACAATGTAACGAATGACTTTGAGACTTTTCTTGAATTTGAAAGTTCAACTCAAAACCACAAGGTAGGGGCCCAAAATACAAGAAGAATCAAAATTGTTTGTTACCAAATGTTACAAAAGTGGAAGATACCAATGTTGGGTGGTTATTATAAACATTTAAAAAAAAAACCTAATGCAACAATGGGAAGAGTTTTGACAATGGTAGGAGACAAGTTGACAGGTGGTAGTGGTGATGGCAGGAGGCGCGTCAGGGAGGAGTCTTGATAATGGTAGGAGGAGACGAGTCGGCTAGGTATTTTCAAATGGACAACTAGCTTCTATTGTTACTTTCCTCTTCTTCTCTGACTCCTTCCTCCACATTTGGCCCATGAGCCAAGGTTACATACTGATCAACATCCACAATTAATGGAACACCTAAAGTTCCAAATTTTCAAGCCTCTTCTTTGGGTTAAGTTTTCAACATAGTTGTTACAATTCCTCACAACACAAAATTAAGGTTTTTTGCTCATCTAGTTGCAACAAGCTTCAATTACCTACCTACATGGTTGCTGTGAAGCTTGGAGTTGGGCGGGAATCTAGATCCGTTCACGCTAGTCTGATTTTTCCAAGCAGTAGTAATTACAAGTAGCATTGAGCTATTGTCTAGAACGAACACTCGTCTGTCTATTGCCACATTGCTCGAAGATCCACAATTAAAGAGGATGTTGTCCATGGGTGTAAACACTAGTTGTGCCCATGATGTCACACCACAATAATAGTGGATCACAAGTCCCAAGAGCAACACTCGCATGCAGGAGATTGGAGTAAGCTGAAATTGAAACAAGTCAACAATAAAAACACAAAAGAAAAAAAAAAAAAAAAAAAAAAAAAAAAAAAAAAAAAAAAAAAAAAAAAAAAAAAAAAAAAAAAAAAAAAAAAAAAAAAAAAAAAAAAAAAAAAAAAAAAAAAAAAAAAAAAAAAAAA
>Ga0116228_10004844_pt1 | contig 11977 bp, 7 predicted proteins | sample S1TSphfallax_2_FD_89694 | JGI IMG/M metagenome (GOLD analysis project Ga0116228, IMG submission 89694) | Host-associated microbial communities from peat moss isolated from Minnesota, USA - S1T2_Fc - Sphagnum fallax MG | ecosystem: Host-associated > Plants > Peat moss > Unclassified | place: USA...
TCACTATTCAAAAAGTAACTAACTTCATTGCCATAAAGTTTGAGGACTTGACATCCATTGTGGTGCCTACAATCATCTCCCATGTCATGGTCTATAGGTGCTACCCCTATTGTTTCTGGGAGACCATCAAAGTTGAACCCTAAAAAATGCCTTCTAAACTTTGTTTTCTTAACCTCAAAATGACAATGTCACAAGATATGACTCTTTCACGTGGAACTGGGCCAAAAGTTCAGTGTGTGATGATGTTCTCTTCATTTCATCTTGCATTAATTTTGCACTTGTGGATGAGATTCGTTGGCCTACAACCTAGGAAAGAGCTAGACTAAGGTCCTATTTGCAGGAGTTGCCATCATGCATCGGGTTCATTGATGGGACCCTAGTTGAGATCTAGAAACCTTGGCAACATCCATGTCACTGGACTTGGTTCAATAGTTGCAAAAATATCTATGTTATGAATAACACAATTATTCTTGACCACAAAAGCTTGTTTATCTACATAGATTCTAGCTATTCTATGCAAGAAGTTAGTGAATAGGGTTCTAGATTTGAAGAGGTGTGATATTCTTCAGTAGATATTCACACCTCTTCAAATCTAAAACCCTACTCACTAACTTCCTACATAAAAGGAGGATGGACTTCACATACGAGGTTATTAGTGACCATCTTCCTAATCCTTAAGACCACATATGGGTTGGGAACTTCTAACTACATGTGTAGGCAAGCTCTAACATGTGCCTTAAAATCTTCCTTTGAAATTACTCATAGCCCCAAGTTGTTTTCAAGTTTGAAATCTTCACCTTGTTTTCACGTTCATCCATCTTCATAGCAATAATTAATGCATCATGAATCTTCGAGCTCACTTGGAAATGAAATGCCATGGTTGCAAGATTCATGGATTGGAATTGCAACATCTTTTGTTTAATCATTAGCCTTTCAAAAGGCCTTATGTTGGAGTTAGGTGGAGTAGTTGGCCTAAAGGTTGGGCTAAGGCAATCTACTTCAATGGAACCAAAAGAATTAGGACCTATTATTATTGTACCTAGTCTCCCATCAACAAAATCTTGCCTTCGCTTAATCCGTTCCTTGTGGCATGACAGTCCATTGCCTTGAATTCTGCGAAAACTTCATCAGATTATATAACTACCTTCTTAATCCCCTATTCATTAGAAGCACATGTCTTAAGATCCTTTAAAACATCCCGCAATCAATCCTTCAAGGTGTCTTCATGAAATGGTGAGTTTGGGTAGGCAATCACATAGTCATCATAAATTACCTTCCAAACAATTGTTGGAATCAACTATATGGCCTACTTTTTCACATTGGAATAGGCTACAAAGTGGGTGTTGTAGCTAGTGGCCATAATATTCAAGTGCAAAGATTCCACAATGGCTCTTTGCACTTTTCCTTCTTGGGTCCTTTCCCCTTCAACTTATGAACATCTTGGCCTTGGGAAAGTTCCAGGTTTTCCTAGGTCATATCGAACTCCTCATTAAATGTTGCCATATCTACCAAAATTGCAACATATAAACAAACAGACACACTCCTTATTCTTAAACCTCGTATTCATTGTGTTGCAAACCCATAAGAGCATTTCCATGATTTGCAAACCCTAACAGAAGCTCAATGACCACATACAAGCCATAATGAATCCCCATAGTCTTATTAGGTGTAATTCCAACACCCATAGACCCAAGCAAAAGTTCAATGACCCAATGTAAATTGTACAAAAATTATTTTAATTATATTAGTCACTCAAATGTAGGAACATATGACTAAAATGACATTCCAGTGAATTATAGACCTCACTATGGCTTAATGAGGACCTCGGTAGCTAAAACAAATCCTCACATGTACACAAATGAAAACCTTAAATTGCAAACCTGATTTTGGTTCAATTAGGATTTAAGTAGTTCAACCCAATGATCAATTGATCATTTCTATGGACACATAGAGCTACAAACCTATAAATGGTTAAATTGACAACTTCAAAACTGAAAAATGCATGCACCAAATTCAAATGATGGATACCCTAAGAAAATCTTCAATTTGGGAGTTCAATTATGGTTTTAATAGTTCAAGAAAGTGGTCATATTACCATTTGTGTGCCCCAACAAAGTTGCAGACCTATAAGTGGCTCAATTGACAACTTCAAAACTTAAAAATGCATGCACCAAATTCAAGTGATGGATACCTTTAAAAAATTCTTCAATTTGGGAGCTCATTTAAGGTTTTATTAGTTCAAACAAGTGGTCATATTACCATTTGTATGCCCCCATGAGGTTGCAGACCTACAAATGTTTTAATTAACAACCTTGGAACCTTAAAATGCATGCACCCAATCCAAATGATGGATACCTTAAGAAAATTCTTCAATTTGGGAGCTCACTTAGGGTTTTAATGGCTCAAACAAGTGGTCATATTACCATTTGTGTGCCCCCATAAAGCTATAGACCTATAAGTGGTTAAATTGACAATTTCAAAACTTAAAAATGCATGCACCCAATTCAAGTGATGGATACCCTAAGAAAATTCGTCAATTTGGGAATTCAATTAAAGTTTCAATAGCTCAAGCACGTGGTCATATAACCATTTGTGTGCCCCCACAAAGTTGCAAACTTATAAGTGGTTCAATAGGCAACTTCAGAACTTCAAAATGCATGCACCCAATCCAAATGATGGATACCCTAAGAAAATTCTTCAATTTGGGAACTCAATTAGGGTTTTAGTAGTTCAAACAAATGGTCATATTACCATTTGTGTGCCCCCACAAAGTTGCAGACCTATAAGTGGCTCAATTGACAACCTTAAAACTTCAAAATGCATGCACCTAATCCAAATGATGGATACCTTAAAATAATTCTTCATTTTGGGAACTCACTTAAGGTTTTAGTGGCTCAAGCAAGTGGTCAAATTACCATTTGTGTGCCCCCACATAGTTGTAGACCTATAATTGGTTCAGTTGACAAATTTAGAACCTCAAAATGCATGCACCCAATTCAAATGATGGATAGCTTTAAAAAAATCTTCAATTTGGGGGTTTTAGTAGCTCAAGCAAATGGTCAAAAATTACCATTTGGGTGGACCCATAAAACTATAGACCTACAATCCATTCATACATAGCTTATGAACTTGCAAATTCTTTTACAAAATTATCCATGAACTTACATTTACAAAAATCTATAGTTGTTTTGTTTCTTGGGTTCCATCAAGTTTTTCATACACAAGCAATATTTGAAGCAATCCACTTCAAATTGCAACCACTCTTTGAAAAAACGCCTTTTAAAACGTAATCGTTCAACCATCTAATGATAAGATGGGTTTTCATTTTTTACAACCTCAAGAGCTTGTCATTCTAAGCTCTAACCTATGGATGCATGCCATGATTTATTTAACAATGTAGTTGCCATAACATAGATGGGTTTTTATGAAAATGTAAGCATGCTAGAATTTGCCCATTGCCTCGTTAAGGAAAGGTAGTAGTAAGCTTGAGTTGATAGAACTTTAGAGCTCCACATTGGCTCTTACAAGGTCTAGGCAATGATTTTCGCTTGAATGATTGGAGAAACCTATAATGAAGAAGTTCTTGCATTGATTCACAAAACTTGGTTCAAAACACAAAAGCATACCACAATGCTAGAATAAACGTTCCCTGAAAAGATAGATCATGAATGTGACATTTGTAAAAATTTGGAATTTTTTCCTAGGCATGAAACATGTTCTCAAACAAAATCAATCAGAGTTGTTAACCTCACCTACAAATATCTAAAAGTGCGAAACTCTGGGTTGCACATAAATTGTTGGAAATGTTTATCCTTTTTGCTTTGTGTGCACTCAAGCTTTAATTGACCCCCATGGCACTCCTTCAAAATGCAAAGCACTTGGGCTTTTGACACTCGACCACTTCACTTGTTGGTATATTTATCCTTGTGTTCTAATGCAAGCACTCAATTCAAGTAAGCAAGCTCTGACTATTGAGAATGCATATAAGCAAACTATGATTATTAAGAATGAGAAGAGTAAAAGCTCATGCATGAATGAAGTTTTCGGGCACAAAAAATAAAGTTGATGGGCACAAATCGGGAACCAAACTCATTTGACCTTGGAATTTTGGTCAAAAATCAAATTTGGCACCTTGTTCAACCCCTTTGTATTTCTCAAGACATTTCAAATTTCATCCCCTATTTTGGCCAAATCGGGGATCCTCGTGCCCTCTTTCAATGACTTTATGGATAACTTTAATGTTCCAATTATTTAGATCAAGTGGAAATGCCTAACCTATCAACATTGAAAATCTTCAATCAAATTTGTAGGACGTGTTTTGATATAGGTAAAACTTAGTCAAAATGTGTAAGAAATCTTTTTCATATATGAACATTACAATTTTGAACTTACTTTTTTTGATTAGACAACAATTTATAATTCACAACTAGACTACATAGGGATTAATACAATTTTAATTTAATATTTGTTGAAATACACAAAAGCATATTGGATAGACCACAAGACTTAAGTACATTGCATTTAAATTTAAATGCAATGTATTTAAGTTTTGTGATCATCTACCTCTTTTTTTACATTTCATAATACCAATCCCATGTTTCCATTGTGATGTACAAATTTTGCACTTATAATTCTAGTGATGAGAATTTCAAATAATTAATATATGGGGTTTTTTTTTTATGGTCACCTTGGATGTTTCAACATGTAATTGTTTTTCACATTTCAATTGGAATGTGTTGTTCATGTCGGATTCCATTTGATGGTTCAAGTGGTTTGCCTATCACTGCCTTTCATTGCTACTACTTTGTTTCATCATCTTTGGGATGAAGAAGAAGGTTTATTAATGGTGCATTGGAGAGGTTTATTGTTGATGAATAGGGAGGGGGTGATGGTAGATTAGGTTAAATTTTGGAGAATTCAGAATTCATATTCCTTTGCCTAACATCTCTACTAGTTAAAATTGATTCTTAACCTTAAAATCACACCATCATCATTTGTGTGTTCAAAGACTAGCTTTTCCCGTGTGTGCAAAAATGAAGGACAAATTTCTTAAAAGAGATGGTGATGCACTAACCTCATTGTACATTGTTCCAGATTTGAAGTCAGACATCGGTAGATTAATAGGTTTTCCTTGGGCTTGAGGATGTTGTTGATGTTATGTACTATTACCATATACACTATCTTTTTCATCTAGAAATTAATTTCTATGATCATCACTTTCACCACAATGATGAAAAGCCTTGGGTGTTGTTTTTGCTTATGGCTATAACGGATTCTTGGTTGGCAACTTCAAAGTACTGTGAAGATGTGGTTTCACACGATTCCCATCATCATGGTAATTAGTAGCTCCAAATAAAATTTCCTTGTAATTTGGTTGTTGAATGTCCTCATTTGAATTAGACATGCTATGATGTTGATTAAATTTCTTGTGTGTTTGGATTGATAATTGCTTTAAAAAATGCATAGTTGTTGCCTATGCAATAGAAGTTGCACAAAAACCTTGGGAAGGAAGAAAAACATAGAAAAGAAACAAAGTAAGAAATCATAGATCATGTGGAGGATGTAAGGCATGCAAACAATTAGCATTGTAATGTTTGAGATTAGATTGGAAATATTGCCAATTCATCAATAGCAAATTCTTATGTGTTTTTTCAACGAACATATGACACCTCTTGGTATGTTGTTGTTGTTCCTTTGTAGGAAGTGCAAGTAAAAAAGAACAATGACCGTGGTGGCAATTAATAAGGGTTGTCAACTGAACTAGAAAGAACTTTAGGTCTTTTGATCATTCATTCAACTACCCATTCATATTTGGGTGCCAATTTTTTTTTTTTTAAAACCACAAATTGCAATCCAACAATTAATGTGGTCATAGTGTTCCACATGTTGCAATACTATAATTGATGTGGGTAAAATGTTCCACATATTGAATGACTGGGAACAATTGTAATCACAAATGCTCCACATATTGTAACATTACACGTGTGTTGAATATAATGAAGTAATGGGGCATCTTTAGCAGGTTGTTTCCACAGATAACGAAATCTAATAAAGTTATGCACCCAGGGCCATGTTTGAAGGAGTCCCCCATAGGCCGCTACAACCATCCTTGGTGTGCCAGACATGTGTTAGTGACACACCATGTCGGTTAGACACTTGCTTTAGTGGTTGAAACAAAGGCTAGATTTTTACAGATGAAACACTTCGTTGCTACCATGACTGTTTATCTACTTTACACAATGTAGTTTTAGTCAAGATCCAACACAGGGACATAAACATTGAGATGTGATACAAGTTGCAGTAGTTAATGACAAGTATTATCATGTTTTGACATATTGGGGGCATGTTATATTGGAAGAAAGAGACAACCCTTCTATTTCACCAAAACTTTCTTCCACATCTACCCTTTAAGAGGGAGGCTTTGTCTTGCATCTAATGTAGAGAGCTTGGTGTACCTTTTTTTTGTTGTATGTGGGAGGACTATTGTATTACCAATTTGGGTTCTAATTGAATATGCCCATAAGGACAAAAAAAACATCATTAGAGTGAGTCTGTGTGAATGAATATTGACAATATTCTAAATTTGGAATACCGAATTGTGAATATTATTTAATATTTCAAATGTCTACATGCCAATGAAGAATCTTAATAGAAAAAATAACAAAGTGGGGAAGATGGGGGAGTGTTTGTTTGACCCACAACTAGACAACTGCATATTATTTAGTAAGAAATTATCAAACATTTAGGACATTGCTTATGGATTTTTTCCTTTGTATACTGATTATGCATCTCTTTGTTTTTATTTCTCCATGGCATGACAAGCATCCATACTTAGACATTGGCATGATGTTAACTATGAATTATGGCAATTTTATTATGTTATTTTATAGTTTGAGTTTTAATCAACTTCATGATCATTGTTGCCATACTCAATCAACATTCTCATTAAAAAGTTGTGGAGATTGTAGGAAGAAAGTTACACATTTTCCAGGAGGAATCAACACCTCATTGATCCTATAATGAAAAGCCATAAAGTAAATCCTCCTCCTAAGTTGATTGAATCGTCTTTAGAGCTTGGAGGGGGTTAGGCATAATAGTTTATCTCCTTCATTTCACAACTTTGTAAGTAACCATATTGTTGTAATTGTAGTCCTCTTATGCATCACATATATTACATGGCCTAACAACCACGAATTCAATTTTATTTTGCTCTCTTTCTAAACTAGACAAAGGAGGAATAATTTCAAACTATTGTTGTAAGGGTTTTTGTTTGTTCTGAATAAGTGTTTTCAATTGCACACTTTCTTTTCAAAGAAATGGAAGATTTAGTGTAAGTATGATTGTGTAGTAAACTACAAAGGTTATTAGCCTTTAGTTGGATAATGTAAAAATTCCTAGTGTAATTATTTGATTTCCAAATCCATGTTTCAATTGTGTTACTATACTTTGAAGCTCATCAATGAATTTTCATCTAAGAGCATCCCCACCATTCCTTAGAATGTAACCTTGTAAAATTATTTTTCACATCCAAGTTTAGTTATTTATTTTTTGGTAGCCCCACCCATAAAACGAAAACTAAGATTGCAAATATGTCGGAACTACTAATAGTAAACCACTTAGACCATATATGTTACATGTTATGAGTTGCTACCAAACATCTATGTTGATGGTGGCAAGTGTCGTCCAAATGGCAATGCAAATACCCATCATGTTGCATCAATGTGTGCCCCTTCAATTGTAGGTTAGTGACCAAATTTAATGAATGTGTTTTTTTTTTGGGAATGAACAATCCACTACATACATGGAGAAAATAAAATGTTGATCAATAGTTACACATTGCCTTTGTTGTTTTTAGCAAAACATGACCACCATGTCATATCATTTTCTTAAAAATCTTCTAACATCATATGTTTGTGGTCAATATTTGGAATTGGAAGCAACTCAGACATAAGAATGCACTCACCTTAAATTCCATTGAATGCTCTCAATCTTGACAAGCTTGATCTCCACTTTGGTATATTTACATTGTGTTGGGATCACTTGTGCAAGCTAGTTGAAGAACCAACCTAGTGAACACTCTAAAGACCTTACAAGTAGTTGTTGATTTAAAAAACCTTCATGTTACTTTTTTCCTCATTCACATGTACTTGAAACAAGTATACATATGGTTATTCAAACTATAAAGGATTTTCTATAGGATCTTCTGCAATTAAAAAGACATACTTTTATTGAAATAGGATGAAAGCTTGTTGACTAGCATGAGAAGTGCACAAAGAGACTGAACCTTTGGCTAACAGTGTTCCATGCATTTCCCTCTCTTGGTCATCTATAATGGGTATGGATACATAATCCTCGACCCATGATGTTGGCAAGCATTCAAATGAATAGTTAAACCAAAAACTCCAAATAATATTGTTACTTAAATTGCAACAAGTTTGTGATTGTAAGCTTCATTTCATTTTAGATTGTCCATTTGCTTATGTATCCTTGTACAAACAAACATCTAAGTTTGAGGCATAGAGAGGCCTACATAGAAGGCAGTGGTTGGGACCCCTTTAATTAAACACACCATAACATACTAATCACAACAAAGTAGGGAATTTGCAAAATGAAAACTTTTCTTACCACATGCTTCTTCTTACACACACAAGCTTGAAAAATTGTGGATCTTCAAAAGTAGGCAACATGCACTTGTGGAACAACAATATTGTGATTTTGAAAATGATTGCAACATAGCAAACAATGTCAATTGGAAGTGACTCATAATAAGGAGGTTCATAAGCCATCAAACAAGTTGTCACCAATGTTCTAGTTATTTGTTATATATGTGAAAAAGTTTGTTTATTCAATGGCAACTCATGCCAAAAATAGAAACAAGTTCTTTTTAATTATGTCATACAAATTTGCTCCAAATGTGAAGCATTCAAATTTTTACTTTGAACCAAGGGCACCTTGGTGCTAATACCCCAAAAAAAGATGCATAATGTACAACAGGAGAATGTGAAATTTTGGATTGTAGAATTTGGAAAAAATGAAATTCATGACAAAATTTTCATAAGAATTTTGAACTTTTCATGTCATGAATTGAGAATAATTTATTGTACCAATAGACAAAATTTGTATTTATGGAATTTAGAACAAGTGACATTACACTAATTTGTACATATATTAAACAATTAGTTAGAAATTGGGTGCTTAGGGGATCTTCCTAGTTGCTAAGGTGATAGGTCCCATAGTTCATGTAGATCGTCCTAAAGTTTTTGCTTCACTTGGTTTGTCCTAAAGTGCACATTGATTGTGATGAATAGTTCAAATTTATTAGGTTGGTTGTTAACAATGAAAAATAATTATTATTACAAACTTCAATGAAATGTGGGTAAATGGTTTTATAGACCAATGTGGAGAGAGCACATGGTTGATAAGAATAGTAAAAAATGGGATTAATTGTTAGCAATGTACCAAGAAGTAATGGATCCAAAATTTTGTAGATGTGTTTGGTTCTTGCCCACCAAAAATTCCAACTATCTTATTGTTTGGCCCACAAACATTTTGCAACAATCCATGAATTTGTAGTCTTTAGAAAAAAACCATCTTTAAAAAAAAACAAGCCCCCTTTGGATGCTCAAATCTTTCAAGTTTGATAACAACCAACACCTAACCATAACCTGTCAAATGAACATTCGTGACATAGTAACACACACACATATGTGGACAAAATGCTTTCTTAGGTACTTACTTGAAGGAAACTAGAAAGCTTGCACACATATCCTTTAAAGACACTTATGTTGGTGAAATATCATGTCCGGTAGCAATGTGGTCTGTCTACATACTTGCATCACAACATATGATTCCACCATTTTGAGTGAAGCCCATCAAAAAAAGAAAGACAATATCAATGGAAGGAGAACATCAAGTTGGAAGAAAAAATTAGTTAACAAAAAAATTCATGCCCAACTATAGGACTTAAAAAAAAAAAACCTTATGGGAAAAATCGCTTGTTTTCAAGGGCCATGTTTCATTGGCTGCATTTATGGCATCCACATACATGGATGGTGTGGAATAGAATACATTTACATTGCCATCCTATCGCAAGCAATAACAATGACCTTTAGTGCAAAACTTGAATGAATTTTTGAAACCCGTAACCTTTATAGGAGCCCATTTGGTGTCATAACCATTGCTAGGTTTAGGGTTTAGGATCTCACAAAAAAAAGTTTTAGACTTCAAAGTCTTTTTAAGACATTAAATACCTTGACTGAAGAAGGAAAAAACCTCAAGAATAAGGGAAAACAAAAGGGTACATAATCCAATGCACAAATTTCATTAGGTTCACATGGTGAATAGGCTTATCCATTTGCTTGAACCACATTTTGGCATACATATACGCAAAGTCATCACCCATGGTCCACATCAAATGGTTTGTCTAATATTCGTTGCTCTATGCACATCCAAGAAGCACTGTGGTGATTCAGTTTCTTGTTGAAACAAACTCAAAAATTCTAAACATTTTTTTTGCACACAATTCTAAACACCAATTTAGTAGCCAACTTTTCCTTATACAACTAATAGAACATTACATAACTCAAACATAATCTATTGTATAATAACATTACAAACTTGGTTTTGAGCATGTTCCGCAAATAGATCAACTAACTCAAGTACATTGTAGTCATTGAAACAAACATCATCTTGCACATTAGTACCAACAACAAAAAATAGAAACCCCCATATTATATGTATGAGATATACAGAGAAAACCACCCTATGGAAATACAATTGTACAATGACTATTTATGTCAAGTCTTAGGCCAAACAAAAGGAAAAACAAAAGCATTTAGGTGTGTTAGTTACTTGGATAGGAGAATTTTTAGAACTAATGTCAAAGTTGGAGCTAGAAGGTGGTTCATGATTAGTCCAAATGTAGTTCTAGTTGTACATACTAAGGATGTTTTCTGCACCCCGCTTGTTCCAGATGACATTTTATTAGTTCTCGTACAAATGAAAAAAAACACCTTGAAATTCATTCCAATTTAATTTTTTTATCCTCTCCATCTGAACTTTTAAATTGCTCCACAACTTTAAATTCAGAACCTTAAACCTAGCAACAACCATTATTGTTGTTAAAACTTGTTGAGTTTTGTATGCACGTGTGTTTCTAAGCTTGTCCAACAAGGTCATGTTCTCCCATTTTTCTTCAAAGGAAAGAAACCATTTTTGGTACCCGAAGTATAGACAAGAATCTTGGAGCCTACATACCTGGAAGTAGATGTTTTAGATGCCTTGACAATCACCATGTCATTGTCATATGCACTTTGGACAGAATTCAAAACCACGTAATCATTTTGTGTCTTCAAACTATCCATCAAGAAGTAGTAGAAGAAGAAAAAGAAATGTTCTTTCAAACAAAACAAATAGGACAAGAAAGCAAAGAAAGAAAAAAGTCACAATAGGCACCTATCTTCTATGTAGAGACCAATGTTGCACAACGGGAGGATGTCTAGAATAGTGGTAACTTGTAGCCGGATTATACAAAAGAGAAAAGAGAAAAGGATTTGCTCGAGAAGAGAAGAGAATGATGTCGATATGGCAAAAAGTGCAGTGGAAGAAACTAGAAGGCCATAACAAAAAGAACTCTTCAAGATGCTTTTAGAGCCCTCGTCACATCGAAAGAAGTTGCAAAGTTAGGAGTGAATTTCTTATAAAGAAGGAAACAATCAAACAATGTAAATGTAAATGAATATGAGGAAAAATAAATAAGCAAATGTTGTTGAATTGAAACCCAACCATTCTTGCAACCCTTGCTCCCTCCTTCCTTCACAACTTTTAAAAACCAACAAATTTGCGCCAACAACACACATATGTAATCATAGGAACTATCCATAAATACCTAACCACTTGTTTTCAACATATTTTCACAAACAAAAATCATTGAATCTTAATCCAAATGCATGCATCCACACTAGACTTGCACTACACA
>Ga0116228_10004846_pt1 | contig 11976 bp, 12 predicted proteins | sample S1TSphfallax_2_FD_89694 | JGI IMG/M metagenome (GOLD analysis project Ga0116228, IMG submission 89694) | Host-associated microbial communities from peat moss isolated from Minnesota, USA - S1T2_Fc - Sphagnum fallax MG | ecosystem: Host-associated > Plants > Peat moss > Unclassified | place...
GACCCACCCTGCCGACCGCCTGGGCCAATGGCAAACCGAACTCGTGGACCACCGCGCAAACGGTGAGTCCCGATACCATCTTCGAGTACATCCAATACGCCTACTGGCGCGGCATGGTGGCGAACTTATTCCTCACCGGCACGTACGTGATCCCGGTTCCCGGCAATCATGAAACGCAATGCAGCTACAGCGCCGAGCCGTACTCATCCTCGAACCCGAATCCGAATTGCAACAACGCCACCCAGGGCAATCTCACCGGCAAGACGGCGTACGCCGACAATGAAAACGCGTTTCGCTTCAACATGGGCGACTTGGCCCAGGACTTGATGAACAATCTGCGATTCTCGAACGTCTCCGGCTTTTTTGCTCAAAACGTCAGCGGATTGACCCAGGCGACCGCGCCGGTGGCGAGCACCAACAACGGCCCGATCACGGGCAACCAGGCCGAGTTGACCTACTCCTTCGACATCCAGGCGCAATCGGGCACCTTGCTGCATTTTGCGGTCATCAACACCGACCCTTCGGGTGCAGACTCCACCGCGCCGACGGATTGGCTGGCGTCCGACTTCGCCGCAGCGAAGGCGCGAGGCGTGAGCAATATCTTCGTCTTCGGTCACAAGGCGGCGTTCACCTACAACTACGCGGCGGCCACCGGCGGCAACATTAATCCCCCCAGCAGCAATTCGCCGGGACCCGGCGGGCTCGATGCAAACTACACCACGACCACGGTCAACGGTGTGACTACGTATGGCGAACCTTACCGTAATGCTTTTTGGAGCCTCATCGCCGAATACAATGCGACATATTTTTCCGGCCACGAGCATACGGTGAACGTGTCGCAGAACGCGGATCCCACCGGGACTTATGCGAGTACTCCGTATCAAGTGATCGTCGGATCGGGTGGCTCGCCGTTCGACGACAAGCTGGTGGGTACGTGTTCGTCCACCAAGCCGCCGGGCTGCACCGAACCGACGCTGACCAATCCGTTCGATCGTTACTATGCTTGGGCGTTGGTCCAAGTCCATCAGAGCGGTAGCGTGTCGATGACCATTCACGGCTTCAGCGACCAGTTCGGCCCGACCGCCGACTTGAGCCTGTATGACGTACCCACCTTGCAAGTTGCGGGCGCGGCGACGACCACGGCTGCACTGAAGAAGAAAAAATAATGAACAAAAAATCCAAGTCAATGGGGTCAATTGGGTTGGCGGTGAGCCTGACGGCGATCGCAATGCTGCCCGGCGTGGCGAGCGCGAGCCTGGTGCTCGACACCGGTACGCCGGATGGAAGCAGCGGCAGCTTCGTGCTCGCCAGCTCTTCGTGGCTGGCGGCTGAGTTCACCACGACGACCGCCGAAAACATCACCAGCCTTTCCGCCTACCTGACCCAGGGCGTCGGTGAGCCGGGCGACACCTTCACGTTCGACCTAGACGCGAGTAGTAACTTTCTCAACACGCGGACGAATTCGCGCACGGTTATCGCTTCCGCCACGGGTACCTTTACCGCCAATGGGTGGAACGCGAACAGCAGCGGTTTTACCCTGAGTGGGGGTGCTTCCAGTACGAATTTCACCCTGGCTGCGGGTACCTATTGGTTGGCATTGCAGGTTGCCTCGCCGAATGACACCAAGGGACTGGATGCGCCCGGAGAATCCTCTCCGACCAACGGCACCGCGCCGGCCATGGCCTTCGCCGATGCCGGAACGAATGGTCAGTTCACGGAAAACGGTGCGCCGGCCATCGGCCTGCAAATCGCCGGCACGCCCGCGGTGCCGTTGCCGGCGTCGGTGTGGCTGCTGGTCAGTGGCTTGCTCGGCGGCTTGGGGCTGGGCGTTCGGCGGCGTAAGCGACCCGAGGCCTAGCTGCCCGGTATACTGGCGGCCCCGGGCAGGCCTGCTGGAGACACCGCGATCCCAGTCATCGAGTCCAATTTCTCCACGCTCGACCTTGCGGCGCTCCCATCGCTGGCCCGCGGCGAGGCTCGCGCTCACCGCGTCCCCGCCCGGCGTGCCACGACGGCTAGCCTTTCAGGCTACGGTCATCTGGTACCGGACTTTGCGCGCCATCCGGTCACGATTGCCACCTGGCCGCAGCCGGGCTGGCGGCCGATCGTGCCGGGCACCGGCAACGAGGGCGGTATCATCCAAGACAGCTTCGTCATGGAACGTCACGGCGAAATCCAACATGCGCTCAACCAGGCCGTCGGGCGCAGCTACATCACCGGCTGGTTCACCGATCCGGCCACGGCGTCGCCGCAGCGGCAGCCGGCCGACACGAGCCGCATCTACACTCACGAAGCGAATTACCACCCCGACGGTGGCCAGGTGTTCTCACCGCAGGACGGTGCACCGTTCGTGGCGCTGTTGGCGAAGCCCGGTGACGACGTGAAGCCCGAGGACTTCGTCGCCTTCTACTTCGATGGCAGCGTGGGCGTGCATATCGACCCCTCGGTCTGGCACCAGCCGGTGTTTCCTCTGCAACAGCGCGCGCGGTTCGATGACAAACAGGGCCGCGTTCATGCCTGCGTGGCCGTGAACTTCGTGAACGAATTCGGCTGCTATCTAGAGGTACCGCTGCTCGCGCCGAGCTTGACGTAATCGTATTACATAATACCGAAGCATTGTGATGCGCTGCGCGAGCTTTGAAGTTCGACCGGGGGCGCTGACGAATCCGTATTAGAGTCCCGGCCACGAGTTGGCGGAGATAACACGGATGCGTTCAGGTTTAGGGGTGGGTTTATTGTTCGTCGCGTTCACGCTTTGCGGTTGCGGAGGTGACGGCGGCGACGGTAGCGCCAGTGGCGCCGGCAGCGGTTCAAGCGGGAGCGCGCCGGGATCCACGTCATCCGCCGGCAAGTCGCCGACGTTGGTACAGATGAACACGTATCAAACACAGAATACCGATGGCGAGAACAACTCCACGCTGTCGTTCAAATCCGTGACCACCAAGGGTAACGCCATCTGGGTTGCCGTGACGGTGGCCGACTATGGCGGCGTCCACACCATCTCGATCAGTGACACTCAGGGCAATACGTACACCCAACTCGATCAGCAAAATGACGGCCCTCCCGGCTCACAAAGCGTTGCGCATTTTTACGCCGCGAACATCCTCGGCGATGCTGCCGCGCCCGACACCATCACCGTGAACTGGGGTTATGACGACTACAAGGGAATCCTGATAACGGAGATCGCGGGGGTCACCACGACTCCATTGGTCGGGAATGCCAGCCGCATCCAGGACGGTCTTGCCGCCGGCACCGACAACGTCACGTCGGGTCCCATCACGGTCGCGTCCGCCAAGACGCCCGCATTGCTGTTGGCGGTTAGCATGAATACCAGTGGTGGCTCCAGCGATACCGGGGGCAGCGGTTATCCCGGGCCCGCCGCCGGCAGCGGCATGACTCCGGTGGCGACCTTCTGGGACTGGGGTCAAAACCTTGCAACGTTCGTCACCGCGACCGTCACCGATGCGGAGAGCATCAGCAGCGTGTTCAACGCTCCGGATACCGACTCCTTCGTCACGGTAGCGGCGGTGTTTGATTAAAAGGCGCTTTAGCGGCGCCTCAGAAGTCGCCGACAACCAGATGGGTTTTCCGACTATGCCGGACGGGCGGGCGCCGTCACAGACTCTTTTTCACGCCGTGCGCTGGAGCACGAAGGAGCTGTGATGAATGAAGCGAACGATTTCCCAAAGTTTTCGGTCAAGTTTTTGGTGGCGGCACTGGCCGTCGGTGGTGCTTATCTCGCAGTGAGTCCGCTCGCGGCGGCCCAAGTCAGCTTGAACATCGGTGTGGCGCCAGCTTGTCCGTACGGCTACTACGACGTTCCGCCGTACGCGTGCGCGGCGCCGGGTTACTATGGTCCCGAATGGTTCGTGGGCGGCGCGTTCATCGGCGCGGGGCCGTGGTTCCATGGACCGGCCGATTTCCATGGCCATGTGGACAACCATTTCGATCCGGGTCATGGGTATCATGGACCCATGCCGGGCCGCGGGGAGCGTGCGGAGCCGGCACGACGAGTCACCGCCGAACGTTTCCACGGCAATGAGGAGCGAGATGGCCGGGGCCATACCCGCTAGAATTAACCCTCGCGATCCCGGCGCCTGACTTGCCGCTTGTCGAGCGTGCCGCTTACCATGGGCCATGACGAACGGCGTGCTCGAATTCGACGGCAAGTCCTACCTCGACGGTGCCGCGTCCGATCCGAACTTGCTCGGCTGGATGCAGGGTTCGCCGCCGCCGCTCGACCGGCGTATACGCTTTCAGGACGATCGATTCCTGGAGTTTCCGGAGCTTCGCTGGGCGCTATCGCACATGCGCGAGCTGTGTCCGACCACAAACGTCTGGCGCGGCGAGGGCGCACCTAGCGATCTCGGGGACATCGATCCTGCCGCCGCGGCGGCCATCGATGCGCTCGAGTTCCAGGATGTCGCAGGTCGGGTGCGCCGCTTCGGCAGCTCCCATGCGGACGTCTACACCGATGGGATCGTGATCCTGCATCGCGGGCGACGGGTGTACGAGCGGTATTTCGGCGCGCTGCGGCCGCGCGCTCCGCACGCCTGCTTTTCGATCACGAAGTCTTATGTCGCGACGCTCGCGGCGACGTTGATCCACGAGCGAGTGCTCGAGGATTCCCGGCTCGTCAGTCATTATCTCCCGGAGATGGCCGGTACGGCCTATGCGGACGCGACGCTGCGGGACGTGCTCGACATGCAGGTCGGCGTCGCTTACTCCGAGGATTATGCGAACCCTGACGCAGAGATTTGGGCCTATGCGCGCGCCGGAGGCCTCAAGCCGCGGCCGCGCGATTACTCGGGACCCGACAATTTTTACGAGTCGCTGCAGAGCTTGCGCAAGGAGGGCGAACACGGCCGGGCCTTTGCCTACAAGACCGTCAACACCGAGGTGCTCTCGTGGATCATGAAGCGGGTCACGGGCACGCCGCTCGAGAGCATGCTCTCCGAGCGAATCTGGTCGCAGCTAGGTTGTGAAGAAGACGCCTACATCACGATCGACTCGATCGGAGTCGCCATGGGCGGCGGCGGCATGAGCGCCAGCCTGCGCGATCTTGCGCGTTTCGGCGAAATGATGCGCGCAGACGGGACCGCTCAAGGTCGGCAGCTGGTGCCGGCCGCGGTCATCGCCGACATCCGCCGCGGCGCGGATCCGGCCAAGTTCGCAGTGGCGGGTTATGGTCAGCTCGCGGGCTATTCGTACCGCAATATGTGGTGGGTCGCGCATGACCCGCTCGGTGCATTCGAGGGCCGCGGCATTCACGGTCAGCGCCTGTATGTCGCGCCCGCCGCCGAAGCCGTGATCGCGCGTTACAGCTCCCACCCGATCGCCACGAGCGCCGCGAACGATCCGATCACCATGCCCGGCTTCACGGCCGTCTGCCGGCTGCTGATGAGCCGGTGACGAAGAGGGCGTCGCGTTACAGCCCCACCTTGCCCAGCAGGTCGACGAGCCGCCGCGAGCTTGAGGCCAGCGTGGGGTGATCGACCTCGAACAGCACGGCGATTTTTTCGAGCCGATCGGGGAGCGACGATGGCGCGGGGGGTGTGCCCACATCGGGGGCTGCAGAGCGGGCGAGCAGCTGTTTGATATCCTCCATGAGCTCGCCGAGCAGCCGGCTCGAGTCCGGATCCACCCGGGGCGCGTCGCGCAGGTCCTCATGCAGTTTCGTGAGGTGTTCGCGTAGTAGAGTGGGGTCCATGCTTCGATTCCTTCAAATTGGTCGGATCAGCGGGCCATCCGCTCGGGTGTCAGGCGCGATACCTCGATGTACCCCGCGCCGGGCTCGGCAATGGCCGCATGGATCGCAGAATACGCCTGTTGCAGATAGGCGTCGGCGCCGTAGGGCGGATTGACGATCATGAGTCCGCTGCCCGCGAGGCCGACGCCGGCGTCGTCGGGATGAATGGCGAGATCCGCGGACAGAATCTTGGGTATGCGTAGCGCCTCGACGCGCGCATGCACCATCCGACGCTGGGTTGCGCTGCGAATCGGATACCACAGCAAATAAATGCCGTTGGGCCAGCGTTGGTACGCTTCGCCAAAGGCCTGCAGCATGGTCTTCAGCTCGTCGATGCTTTCGTAGGGAGGATCGATGAGCACCAGGCCGCGCCGTTCGTCCGGCGGCAGGAACGCCTTGAGGGCCGCATAACCGTCGCCGATCTCGGTGCGCACGCGCCCCAGCGATTCGATTTCACGCTCGGTCGCACGCGCTTCGGCCGGCAGCAACTCGACGAAGAGGGCGCGGTCCTGCGGCCTCAAGCTGTCAGCGATGAGTGCGGGCGAGCCGGGGTAGCGCGCCAGGCGCTTGCCGCGACGGCCGCGAATGGCGCCGAAATACTCGGCCAGCACCGCGATGGCCAGCCCTTTGTCGATCAGGCGCTGGATGCCGCGTTCGGCCTCACCCGATTTCTGCACCTCCGCCGCCTGCATGTCATAGAAGCCGCGGCCGGCATGGGTGTCCATCGCAAAAAAAGCCGCCTCCTTGCGCCTGAGCGCGCCCAGGCAGTACAACAGCCCGACATGCTTGGCGATATCGGCGAAATTTCCGGCATGGTAGATGTGTCTATAGTTCATCGCGGCAGGCATTGTGCCTGCAATCGCAAGTCCACCGCACCCGGATCTCCCCGCTAGTATGTTTTGTAGGGCAGAAACTTGCCCGACATCACGATCTTGACCCGATCACCCTTGGGATCCGCCTCGCGAGTCAGGTCCATCTTGAAATCGATGGCGCTCATGATGCCGTCGCCGAATTCTTCGTGAATGAGTTCCTTGAACGTGGTCCCGTACACGCTGACCAGTTCATAGAATCGATAAATCAACGGGTCGGTGGGCACGGCGGTCGGCAGCGAGCCTTTGTACGGCACGACCGTCAGCCATTTCTGCTCCTCGGCCGACAGATCGAAAATCTTGCCGATGATGGCGGCTTGGGCGGTGTCCAACGTCATTTGGCCCAAACAAGCGGCGGTCACCCATTCCTTGCTCAAGCCCACCTGCGCCGCGACTTCAGCCCACTTCAAGCCCTTGCTGATCTTCGCGGTCACGATCTTTTCGGTTACAGCTATTCGACTCAATGCATGCTCCTAAGGCGGCGCGTTGACAGCTGCCGCTCAAGTCTATCCGGCGGTCCGCCCCATGTCTGTTACAGTGATTGTCCTTCGCCTGGTTCAGCATACCGAGCTCGAGGTCCGTCATGGCGCTCGGCGCTACCCTCTACGCCTTCAACATCGATCTTGCCGATGCCGATCGCGGCGTCTACCAGCCGTTGGAATTGCGCGTCCCGCGCCATCCCTCGGAGGGCGAGGAATATTTCCTCACCCGGGTGCTGGCTTATTGCTTCGAGTATACCGCCGGCATTGCCTTCTCGAACGGCTTGTTCGACCCCGATGAACCGACGATAGCAGTGCGGGATCTCACCGGGCTGCTCAAGGTCTGGATTGACGTGGGTGCGCCGGAGGCGCCGCGATTGCACCGCGCTGCCAAGGCGGCGCCCCGGGTCGCGGTCTATACCCACAAGGATCCGGCGCCGTGGATTGCGCGGCTCGCGGGCGAACGCATCCATCGTGCGGACTCTTTGGCGCTGTATGCCCTGGATCGCGACTGGCTGGCGAGCCTCACCCAGCGGCTCGTCCGCCGCATGAGTTTCTCACTGACGGTCAGCGACCAGACGGTGTATCTGTCGATTGGCGAGGAGACGCTGCCGTGCGTGATTGAACGGATTGCTATTCCGGGATAATGCCGGCGGTGGCCGTCAATCCTGCAGTTCGGCGAGATAGTTTCGCGGCCGCAGGAAGTCAGAATAAAGCCGGGCTTCCGGCGAGCCCGGTTCCGCCTGCCAATCGTACTCCCAACGGACCAACGGCGGCAGGGACATGAGGATCGACTCGGTGCGGCCGCGCGATTGCAGACCGAACAGCGTTCCGCGGTCGTAGACCAGGTTGAATTCGACGTAGCGGCCGCGGCGATAGAGCTGAAAATCCCGCTGTCTCTCGCCAAAGGGGGTCTGCATGCGACGTTGCAAAATCGGCAGATAGGCGTCCAAGAAATGATCGCCGACACTCTGCATGAAGCTGAATGAATGGTCGAAGCTGACCTCATTGAGGTCGTCGAAGAACAAGCCGCCCACGCCGCGGGTTTCGTTTCGATGCGGTAAGAAGAAATACCGGTCGCACCAGTCCTTGTACTTGTCATACAGGCCGGCGCCGAACGGCGCGCACGCCGCTCGAGCGGTGCGGTGCCAGTGAAGGACGTCTTCGTCGAACGGGTAGTACGGGGTGAGGTCGAAACCGCCCCCGAACCACCAGACCGGGGCGGCGTTCGCCGGCGTCGTCACCAGAAAGCGGACGTTGCAGTGGGTCGTGGGGGCGTACGGGTTCCGGGGATGAAACACCAGCGACAAACCCATCGCCTCGAACGGTGCACCGGCGCTCTCCGGCCGCAGATTCGATGCGGATGCCGGCATCTTTGCGCCGAACACATGAGATACCGAAACCCCCGCGCGCTCGAAGACGCTGCCCTCGCTCAAGATCCGGCTTTCACCGCCGCCGCCTTCGGGCCGCTGCCAGGCGTCGCGGCGGAATTTAGCTTCGTCGATGTCCTCCAGCGCGGCCGTGATCCGGTCGTGCAGGCCGTTCAAATAGGCTTTGACCGCGACCGCGAACGCCGTTGAAGAAACCGCCGAGGGTGCTGGATCGGTCATGCGCGATCAAGACTTCTTTTTGGTGGCGCTCTTCTTGGGTGCGGGGCGTGCCTTCGCACCCAGGCCTGCTGCGGCTTCCAGCGGCGCCTTCTTGTCCGCGGCGGCCTTCGAATTGCGCGCCGCGAGCTTGAGGGGCGCACCGCCGGCGCTTCCCGGGGCGGGGCGAGTCCCCGCGCCGTTCGCAGCCGCGGTCTTGCCGTTTGCACCGTTCATGCCGGCAGGCGGCGAAACCTTCTTCTTGGCCGATTTGGCGCGCGGCTTGGCGGCCGCGGCGCCATCGGTGGCAGCGGCTGTCGCACCGGTACCCTTGGCCGGCGCCGCCCGGGCTGATGCGCTCCGGGCGTTCTTCTTTCCCCATTTGCCGAAAGTTCGCACCGGCGCGGCGGCGAGCAATGTCTGGCATTCCTCCAGCGTCAGGCTCTTCGGATCCTTGTCCTTGGGGATCTTGGCGTTGCGCTCCTTGTCGGTGATGTAAGGACCGTAACGGCCGTTCAGCACCTGGATCTTCGCCTCCGGAAAATCGAGTATCAGCCGATTGGCGTCGGCGATCTCCTTTTCCTTGATCACTTCAAGCGCGCGCTCGGGGGTGATTTCGTAGGGGTCGTCGGTCTTCAGGGACACGTACTTTGGTCCGTACTTCACGTACGGACCAAAGCGCCCGACGTTGGTGGTGATCTCCTGGCCGTCGGCGGTAGCCCCGAGTTTGCGCGGCAGCTTGAACAGTTCGATGGCTTCGGCGAACGTGATGAGGTCCATTTTCTGACCCGGCCGGAGGCCCGCGAATTTCGGCTTGTCCTCATCGTCCTTGGTGCCGATTTGCACGAAGGGTCCGAAGCGCCCCATGCGCACGGTCATCGGCTTGCCGCTCGCCGGGTCGATCCCGAGTTCGCGGGCTTGGGCGACCTCCTCGCGGCTCACCGAGGTCTCGGTGTGCTTGACCAGCTCGATGAACGGCTTCCAGAACCGATCGAGCAGCGGCACCCATTCCTGCTCGCCGCTCGCGACGGCGTCGAGCGAGTCTTCCATCTTCGCAGTGAAATCGTAATCGACATAGGTCGTGAAGTAAGAGGTCAGGAAGCGGCTGACGATTTTGCCGATATCGGTGGCGGTGAAGCGTCGGCTCTCGATATCCACGTACTGCCGATCGCGCAGGGTCGAGATGATCGAGGCATAGGTCGACGGCCGTCCGATACCGTACTCCTCGAGAGCCTTGACCAGCGAGGCCTCGGAGAAGCGTGGCGGGGGTTCGGTGAAATGCTGGCTGGGCACCAGCCCCAGCAGCTTGACGTGGTCACCTTCCTGCATGGGCGGCAGCACGTGATCGGAGTCGTCCTGCACGACGTCGTCCATGCCTTCCTGATAAACGGACATATAGCCGGGCTTGACCAAGGTGGAGCCATTGGCCCGCAGCACGGTGCGCTTCAGGCCGTCGCCCGCCCGGGCGCGCTGTTCATCGGTCCCCGCCAGCAATTCCACCGCGACCGTGTCGAACACGGCAGGCGCCATCTGACAGGCCACCGTGCGCTTCCAGATCAGCGAGTACAGGCGGAATTGATCTGAATCGAGGTACTTTTCAATGTCGGCCGGCACGATTTCCACGGATGTGGGGCGGATTGCCTCGTGTGCCTCCTGCGCGTTCTTCGATTTGGTCTTGAAGACCCGCACATCATCGGAAAGGCCTTCCCGGCCGTAGAGTTTCACGATCACGTCGCGGATCTGGGACACCGCTTCCTGAGCGACGTTGAGTGAGTCGGTGCGCATGTAGGTGATGAGTCCCACCTGACCGTCGCCGATGTCGACACCTTCATACAATTGCTGAGCCGTGCGCATGGTCTTCTGCGCGCTGAACGCGAGCTTGCGCGCAGCTTCCTGCTGCAGGGTGGAGGTGGTGAACGGCGCGGCCGGGTTGCGCCGCCGCTGTTTGCGATCGATCTCCAGCACCGTGAGGACGCCCTGGGCAGCTTCGCGCAACGTGCGTTCGACCTCGTGCGCCTGATCGGACGTGGTGAAGCTGAACTGTTCTACCTTGGCGCCGGCATATTCCACCAGCTTGCCCGGGAATTTTTGGTCGGAGTGCTCGAGTTCCGCGTCCAACGTCCAGTATTCGCGCGGGATGAAGGCGGCGATTTCATCTTCACGCTCGCAAATCATCCGCAGAGCCGGACTTTGCACCCGGCCGGCCGAGAGTCCCGGGCGGACCTTCTTCCATAACAGCGGCGAGAGATTGAATCCCACCAAGAAGTCGAGGGCGCGACGCGCCTGCTGGGCGTTCACCAACTCCAGGGACAGTTCGCGCGGCTTCGCCATCGCCTCGCGCACCGAATTCTTGGTGATTTCGTAGAACACGACGCGCGCGACCGACTTGCCTTCCAGCTGACCCAAAGACTTCAGCAGCTCGTAAAGGTGCCAGGAAATCGCCTCGCCCTCGCGATCGGGGTCAGTCGCCAGAAACAGCGAATCGGCCTTCTTGAGCGCGCGCGAGATGGCGTCGACGTGTTTCTGGTTGCGCTCGACCACCTGGTATTTCATCGCGAAGTGGTGTTCCGGGTCGACGGCACCTTCCTTGGGCACGAGATCACGCACGTGCCCATAGGACGCAAGCACCTCAAAGTCCTTGCCCAGATACTTCTTGATGGTTTTCGCCTTGGCCGGCGATTCCACGATAACGAGATGGTTGCCCAAAATGATCTACTAGGGTCGGCTAGTGCAAGGCGTCAGAGCGCTCTTCGAAGACCAGGTCTTCCATTTGAGCATAGGCTGACTCTTGGCCCGGTTGGCTGAACAACACCATCAAAACGACCCATTTGACCTGTTCTATGTCGATTTCGTCCGCTTCGAGGGCCATCAGTCGATCGATGACCAGTTCGCGCTGCGTGGCGGAAAGGATCCGCACATTTTCCAGATACATCAGGTAGCCGCGCACATCGGTATCGAGACGCAACAACTCCTGGCCGCTGAAGATGCGCACCGCGCGCGCCGTGGCCTCGGCGACCTTGCCCAATTGCTCGCCGGAAAGACCGTCCAGCCACTCCAGTGCCCGCTCGATGTCCGGTTCGGCGAATCCCGCCTTGTCGAGCTCGAGCTTCAAAGTATTGCGATCCGGCCGCGGTTCATCATCGGCGCTCATGTAATTCTCGAAAAGATAGATGAGCAGATCGAGAACGTTATCTTTCACCTCCGGCTCTCCTGTTGGCGACTCGGGAGTAGCGGCCCCCGGGGGCGGCCTGAACGTGGCCTTCGAGCTCGAGGATCAGCACCATCGAGGACAC
>Ga0116228_10004847_pt1 | contig 11975 bp, 9 predicted proteins | sample S1TSphfallax_2_FD_89694 | JGI IMG/M metagenome (GOLD analysis project Ga0116228, IMG submission 89694) | Host-associated microbial communities from peat moss isolated from Minnesota, USA - S1T2_Fc - Sphagnum fallax MG | ecosystem: Host-associated > Plants > Peat moss > Unclassified | place: USA...
ATTATTTAAATGATATAATTATACAATGGGTTTTAGTACTTGTAATCAAAATATAGAAATATTTTATTCAATAATGTATTATAAATAATTAAAATTTACAGTTTTAAAGTTTTTAAAATAACTTGCAATTCATGTTATGAATAAATCTACAAATTTCTTATTGTTTAGATTGACCTAGAATCTTTGTAAATTAAATGTCAATTCAAAATTACATTCATGAAGTATTTTTTTTTTCAATTTATTTATCAAAACATATTTGTTTAACAATTTGAATCATACACAAGTACAAATAATTAATTACTTAACTTTGAAAAAAAAAATTGCAACATTTTTTTAATGATGTATATATATAATAATTTGGTGAAAGTTTTGGTTTAAATAGTTGCATTAAACCCCCCCTCCCCACCCACTACCAACATATGTTTTTGGTTCAGAATTTTCCTAACTTAACAATTCTTGTTGAGGAAAAAATGGAAAAAGCAATGCAAATTCAAGAAAAATTGTAAACAACAAAAAAAGATTAGCAAAAATTTGACATTAAACATGTAAACAATTCCAAAATCAAATTTATTTGAAAACTTTGAAGTTTAATCTTTGAAATTATTATAAACATTACCCAATTTTTTTGAAACTTTAAAATAAATATTATTGTTGGGACTAAGTTTCTTTTTTGTGGTAAATTTTCACCATTTTGCAAACATAAGAAAAGCCATCAACATCAACAAATGATTTTTAATTATGTATATATATTTATATTTTTTCAATGATATAATTGTACAATGGGATCTAGGACTTGTAGCCAAAATATAAAAATATTTTAACAAATTCGTACATCCATATATGGCTCATAGCTAAAACATGATTAAATGTTTTTATGGATGATCTTGAAGAAGATTACAAAATTGAAAAAAACTAAAAATATTAAAAAAATCATTGATGTCATTATTATTATCACCATTTATAATTTATTCTTTTTTTAAAATGAACATTTTAAATTCATCTCTAAATATTTAAAGATAAATTTGTAATAGAACAAGCTTAAAGAAATTGATTTAAACCATGTTTAAAATAAAAAATAAAAAATATTGATAAATTTTCGTAATAATAATAATACTTTAAATTCTAAAATTGTAATCCATTATTTTTAACATGGATTTCTTTTTAATACACTAATAAAGAATGGGGGAAAATTAAGGATTATTTTTGAAGTTTTTTTGGTGTAGCATCATGAACATTCATAATAATAAACTTGTCCATGATGCGTAAAACAAACTAAGGGAAAAACATACATTCTAATTTACATAAATGTAAGAAAATTTAATATATGAAAATTTGTAATTTATAGGTCTACATTCATTCTAGACTTTGCATGCATGAACATTTTGACCTAATCATTAAGCCATTACAATGAAATGTGTAAATAAAATTAAAGGCTATCTCAATTTCCACATCAACAATTTAAAATTATTAAATAATTAAATAAAATTGAAATTATATTGATAAGTGAACAACATAATGAACATAATGACTACAAATAATATTGATCATTAAGTAATGCAACAAGCCATTTGCAAACTTAAGATGGCCAAATGTAATTGAAATGCGATCAAATTGACCAATAGTTGCAATGTTTGGGGGTGGAAAAAAACAAGATTTCTTCTTGTGACCTTTACTTGTTGGCAAAAAAATTCTACTCCCTTGCTAAAGATCTATTTATCAACAAAAAATTTCTACTCCTTAGCTAAACTTTTATTTTTCAGCAAAACTTTTTTTCTCCTTGGCTAAACCTCTACTTTTTAATAAAAATGTTTCCACCCCCAACTAAACTTCTACTTTTTAGCAAAACTTTTAAAGTCCCTAACTAAATTTTTACTCCCAACAAAACCTTTATATTCCCTAGCTAAACAATTTTTACCTTTCAGCAAAATCTTTTTACTCCTTACTTAAACCTTTAATTTTCAACAAAACTTTTATATTTTCTTAATTAAACCTTTATTTTCTTAGTTAAACTTATACCACTTGGTAAAACCTTTACATATATTTTTGGTTAAACCTATACCCTTCAACAAAATTTATATTTCCTTTTAGATAAACCTTCTAATGAATAGCAAAACTTAATTTCTTCTTAGTAAAACCTTTGTCTCTCAATAAAACCTCTTTGTTTTTTGGCTAAACCTTTACCTTTTAACAAAACTTATGTATTTTCTTAATTAAACCTCTACTTTTTGGCAAAGCATCTATCTTTTCTTAACTAAACTTCTACCATTTGGTAAATTTTTTATCTTTTCCTAGCTAAACATGTATTTCTTGGAAAAACATTTTTTTCTTGGCTAAGCCTTTACTTCTTGGCAAAACCTCTACCTTGTGGCAATTTTTAAATTTTTTTTGGCAAAGCCTCCAAATTTTCTTGGCTAAACATTTACTTTTGGTGAAACTTTTATTTATTATTGGTTAAGCATCTACTTCTCGACAAAACCTTTTTGTTTCTTGGTTAAACCTTTACCTTTTGGTAAAACCTTATATTTTCCTAGGTAACTTTTTTTACTATTAAACTAATTTTTTACATTTGAATAAAAAATTTATACTTCTTCTCTAATTATCTTTATTTCTTAGCTAAACTTCTATGTTTCAACAAAACTTTTATACTTTCTAGTTAAACCTCTACCTGTTGGCAAAACATTTATTTCATCATGGTTAAACATTTGCCTCTTGTCAAAAGCACTTTTCTTCTTGGCTAAACTTGTTCTTTTAAATAAAACATATATTTTTGATGATACCATTTTAATTTTTAGCAAAATATCTATTTATTAGTAAAACCTACCTACCCACACATCATCATTCTTACCTCTGCACTTGCAAATTGTGGACTTTGATTGAAGAAATTATAATGTAAAATGTGGTTATTGCAAATGACCCACTAACATCTATTTTAGTCCTATTCAAACTTTTGATGACAATAAACCATTAACCCCAAATGCGAGTGTTGCAATTGCATGAATTTTTTTGGCAACGATCATGTACCTCCACTTTGGACCACTTAATGCAAGATGTATTTAATTTAATCAAGTAATAAGCACCCAATTTAATTAAACAATAGGCTTGATAAATTTAGAGTTTTAAAAAAATCAAACATTTATGAATATTTGCACAAATTTTAATATTAATCAAAATCAATCCTAGGTTGGATTTTGGGGGGGAAATTTTCACATACAAGTACTTGCAACAAGATTCATTTTCTCTATTTTGAAGGTGAATGAAGAAGGTCTCAAGTTGGGCCTTCAAGTTGAAGTGATTGCATTAAAGGTAAAAGAAAAAAATTATTATTTCATTCATTTAATTTCTTATTTTCATTGTGTTTCAATTTTAATTCATCACTCACTCTTAGAAGATTATTTTCTATGGCATTTGTATATGTTTATATAATTATTAATTTTTATGAAATTTACCATTAATTCTTTTGGGTTTATATATCAATATTTTGGGGTAATTAGTTTTAAACTCTAAGGCTAATGTTTCCATTCATTAAAATTTTTAGTTGATTAATTTTATAATTCAAAACATAGTTGTTAGAAGACTTTTTTGCATTTCGTTTGTATTTGTTTGTATAATTATTAGGTTGAAATCATCTACAATTATAATTATTTAGGGTTTTAAGTTTAAGGTTTTAATGGAATGTGTGTTGATTTATTTAGGTTGTGTTTTCAAATTAAATTACAACTCTTATGAACATGACATCATCCTTTAACATCAACATTATGACATTTTTTCTTAATCATTTTCTTTTTTAAATTATTTTTTTGTTCCTAATTTAGGGAAATCAATCTCCTTGGATGGATATCAACATAGTCATCAAATTTCACTAAGAATGTTCCACATTTGATATACATGAATTTTGCATTTTGGCCTCCCACAGATAGTGTGGATTTAAGGTCAAAATGCCAATATTACATTTTGCCACCCACTTATAGTGTACATGTTTAAATTGTCATGCAAGTATTTCATTTTCCTTTCCCATGTAAATAGTGTGGATTTAAGGTCATAATGTCAATATGGCATTTTGCCACCCACATATAGTGTGCATGTTAAATTGTCATGCAAGTATTACATTTTCCTTTCCCATAGATAATGCGGATTTAGGATCATAATGCCAATATGGCATTTTGCCACCCACATATATTAATGTGCATGTTTAAATTATCATGCAGGTATTGCATTTTCCTTTCCCATAAATAGTGTGGATTTAGGGTCATAATGTTAGTATTGCATTTTACCTCCACATATATTGTGCATCTTAAAATTGTCATGTAGGTATTGCATTTCCCTCTCCCATAAATAGTGTAGTTTGTTGGCCATCATGTGGGTATTGCATTTAAATTATTCATAGATAATATGGATTTAAAATGGACTAGGTATTGCAATTTCAAATCTACAATTATGGCCATAGACCATATCATATATTTTCTATATTTAACATTTAGTGTATTGTGTGTATAATTGTATAAGGTTTGGATGAGGGCTACAAATCAAGTACTTGGAACATGTACATTTGCATTAGTATCAAATATATCATTAACTTGTAATTGAAAGTATTGAAAGTATAAAGTTTTGGACATTGACATCAATTTATCATCTTTTCTTGTATAATTAGCTCAAGGCATAGTTTCAAACATGGGTTGTGTTTCAAAATTTCAATCTATTGAAATCCAAAACCCAAGGAGTTCACCTTTTAAAAACATGGATTTGGTATGGAGAAAGGATGCTCAACATGGAGGTGCACATATAACCAAAGTTGAATGTGCATACATTTCGCATGTATGGGTTTCAAAATTTCTAAATGGTGAACAAAAACACGAAGACTCCCCAATGGAATGGAACGTTTGTAAGCATGTGCCCCCATAAGAAAATGTAAAAATGCGAAGAATCCAAAACCACCTTGGCCATATTTTGGATGATGTTCTATTTTTCATTATTGTTATATGGTTGTTTTTTTAATCTCATATCATACCCAACCTTAGGTCCTAAATTGATTGCACATTTTGTAAATATATATGTGGGTATGGACTATAAGATAATTGTGGAGACCCAAACCACCATCAATCCATTAAATGGGGCTATTTAGCTCAATTTTCAATTAGGTAATTATATACTTGACCCAAGGTGGTGGAAATAATCTTCTACCATTGACCACATACACAAGCCAATAGTGAGCCTACACATGGCAAACATGATTTTGATTCCATTGTGCAACCATTTTTTTTTGCCCGACAAATGTCACAAGCATTCAAGGACCACATTTGGACTCAATTAGGTTTAGGCAATAGGTTATCAAGCAAATATGTGACAAGCGTAAAGCAATATGGTGGGCTAAAGTCAATGTAAAAAATTTAATGACAAAAGACAATTTCATTAAACAACAAGACATTGTTTACTTGGATCATAAAGACAAAAAAAGGAATTGACATTTACACAAAAATCAAGCCATTTCCCTTCACATATGAACATTTAATCATTTAGATGATGTGTTTTATTTCAAGATGTGAATGAAATTAATGGGATTTATGTCCCATTTACAATAGGGATATAAACCCCATTTCAATTGCAATCCATGGTTTCATTAGGTGATAATGGGTAATCTCAATGGATGCCACCTTTGGCACCAATGATGTGAAATTTCACTTATTCACATTAATGGTGTTTGATGCACATTACACCATAATGTCAATTGCATGGATTATTACAAGTTGCCAAACATGCAATGATTTTGTAGAGTGGTTAACTTTTTTGAAAACAAAGCTTATAAGGAATAACCTTAAATGGAGACCTTCATGTTTCATTGTTGATGATGTTCCATAAGAGTTATGAACATTGTGATGAGTTTTATTTTCATTCTATTTTTAAAAAAAATTTATGTACATGAAACCATTTCTCCCACATTCTCCATTATAGATAATGTTGTTAATTAAAATACTATTAAATTGGTATTTTATGCATGGTTAAGATGGTGTGGGGTGAAGATCAAGTGCCCATTTAATTTTGTGCATGGCACATTTTAAAAGTTTGGCACTTACGTTAAATGGAAAAACTTAAGGACAATGGGGTGCGACATGCAATATTAAACAACCTTCACATTGTCATGTATATGCCCATTGAACCAAATGAAAACATTGAAGCCTTCATGATTCATAGGAGAAATAAAGTCATTGAAAACCACTATGAAAAAATCATGTTCATTGCAACTTGTCTATCTAATTATAATATAGTTCTATCAGACATTTTTAAGTTATAATCTAGTTCTATTGGACATTTTCTAATTGCATCAAACAAGTTGCAATAGACATAATTTTTTCTTGGTGAATTTCACCCAATATTTGTTTGGTGATTCATGGACGTGGTACTTTTACACCCATTATTTTCAACTTGGTACATGCATTAACTTTCAATTCATTATTGTTGTTCCACCATATCATGCATATCCCAAAATATCCATTTCTTGAAATAAAAACACTAATGATTTGGGCAATCCCATGTGGGTATTATGTATTTCGTTTTAGATTTGTGAATGGTGGGGCTTCAACAAGTACCACATTCAAACTAGGAGACACAAACATCTATGGAATCTTACCATGGGTCATTGAAACATTGGTTTTCTTCGGAAACAAAAGGGTTTTGAGGTTGGTGAATTAATTGGGTAGTGTGGATATTCACAATGACAGTTGCAAAACATTACATGCACACAGTTGAAATGAAGAAATGTGGGTTTATGAAAAACAAGGTTGTGGAACACATTGTAAAGGTGAGCATTGATCCCTCACACCCATGTCACCCATGGGATACATAATTTAAACGAAACCAACCATGCACGGATGGTATGGAGCCAACAAGGTCAATATGACATACAAGGTCCCACTTCCTTTCACCAAGTATGTTTGCTGCACATGTGAATGGGCATTGTGTGGAAACTTGTGCAAACATCAAATTGTCATTCTTCTTACATGTATTGATCTCACTAAAAAAAATATCATTCAATATTGTGGGACATTGTATAGATTTGATTGTGGAATTTTTGTCGCCATGTTTGAAAATTCCACCTATTTGCACATTTATGACAATGAATTTGATGACGAGGAGGTCAATGAAAATTTATATGAAAAGCCATGGGTTGTTGATATGTGCAAGCTTATGACACCAAATGATACCTCCCCCAATGTTGAAAAAAAGAAGGATCACAACCAACCTTCAAGTTCATTTGCCCCCACATAGAAAACATAACGTAAAAAATCATCAATGAAGTAAAAAAAAGTGGGGTTCAACTCATAAACCACACCATAACAAGGTATTTGCCTTTCCAAGGCGAATGAAGTCATGCATCCCAACATGGTTTTTCATTGCGTCAATGACAGGCTTGACAATTTAATGCATTGAATAAAGGATTGGCCTGAAACAATGTCAAAACATGGATATATTTGTAAGAAAAAAGGTTCATGAGTAAAAAAAGGCAATACAAAACCATTTGTATTTACCCCCATATTAATATTCCATTACGTAAATGTGCATGATATTACAATTGTGTCAAAAAAAACTATTTATATGTTAATGTTTTCATTTTGCATCAATGATCATATAGGGTTTGAAAATTAAACCTACATTTACCATTTGAATTTTGATTATTAAGGCTATATTGCATGTATATTTTAAAATGGGCAAACAAGAACACATCATTCAAATGTCATATAGATGAAGGTATTGTAAATTCTCTATTCCTTCCAATGGGGGATTTGACCACTTGATGTGGGTATTATCTTACCTTTTGTCATCCAAATGATGATTTGTTCTAATGCACGAGAATAATGAAACATGGGCTTATATTAGGGGTTTCAATTTAGGTTTGATAAATGTTGTCATGTTCATAGCAAGGCAATCCATTTATAATTGAAGGTAATGCATTACAAAACATAAGATATGATTTAGGGTTGAAAATGTGAATATTGTTTTTTAGCACTCATAGCAAGTTGTGATTACAAATGGATTTAAGAATATGACATACCTAACATTTTAATGAGGGTATTGGTTGCATTATGTCTTCTTGCCATAACATTGAATATTTCAATAAATTTGTTATTGTGTCAAATAAAGAATCACCCATATTTAAATTTTATTTAATAAATTTTGAATGATACATATATCTCCATGTTGTATTTAAATATGCAAACATAAATAAAGTTCAAATCCAAAATGAAGGATATTATTTGTTTAGAAACATTAAATTCTTATATATTGCTACAATTTAATATTGAAATGTTGTAAATAATGTATATTCGAGTTATAAAGATTACTTTTAATTGATTAATTATTTCTCTAAAATGTAATTTAACATTATAATATAATTAAAGTTTAAGGTCAAAGATTTAGATTTAATTTTCTTAATAATGGTTTTGAATCAATTACAAATGTAAATTATATATTTAATATTTGAATAAAATGCCAAAATATTTTTTAATTAAAAAAATTGTTAGTAATGTGGATAAAATTCAAATCACAATTCAATGATATTTTAATACATTGAATTAATATTAATACAATAAAATTGTAAGGTTTGATGGGCAATTTTTTTGGTGGAAAAACTTCACCATTTTTTTCATTTATTAAAAATTTTAAAATAAAATTTTAAAATTCATTTCAAAATATGTAAACATAAGGTTGTAATTAAAAAATCCTTAAATTTTTTTATTAATCATGTTTTAAATAAAGAATAATTACTAGAAAATATTGATAATAATAATAATAATAATTATTATTATTATTATTATAGAAATTAAATTTAAACATTTTTTAAACATGGTCTTTTTTCATAAACCAAAAGAAAAACATGGCAAAAAAATTAAGGATTAATTGTATATTTTATCGTATTTTCATTTTAGTTGGGATTTTTTACTATGGCATGACATGAACATTCCTAATAAACTACTTGCCCATGTTGCTTAAAAAAACTAAGGGAAAAAACATATATTCTAATTTACATAAATGTACAAGAATTTAATATATGAAAAATTTATAATTTAGAAGTTTATATGCATCCTAGACTTTGTATGCATGAATATTTTGACCTAATTATTAACCCATTCAAATATAAATGTTAGACCTACCAAATTTTTATACATCCATTTAAAAAACTTCTGGTGAGTGCAAAACACAACTCATGATTAATGGATTTAACACATTCAAAGTGAATGATTGGATTCATGTACAAATGTTAATAGTTCAAGAGATGTGAAATTTTTTAGTAACCTATTCAAACATAAATGTGAGACATTGAATTATTATGTGCATTTCAATATACATTAAAAAGTGCAGTATGAGACATTTGAATAAGTTCAAAGTGAATGGTTCAATTCATGTAAAAATGTTAATAGTTCAAAAAATGTGAAAATGTTCACTAACCCATTCAAGTATAAAATTTGCAAAACATTGAGTCACATGTGTTTAAATATATTGTAATAAGTGCAAAATGCAAGTTGTGAGTAATGATTTGAACATATTAAAAGTGAATGTTTCAATTCTTGTACACATGTTGATAATTGAAGAGATGTGAAAAAAATCATTAATTCATTCCAATTTAAATGTGGGGTTTTAAATTATTACATGTGTTTTAATAAAGTGTAAAATGCAACTCATGAGTAATGGTTTCAACATGTTAAAAGTTGATAGTTCAACTTATGTACCATGTTGAAAATTCAAAAGATGTCAAAAAAATCACTAAACCATTATAATGCATTGTGTAAATAAAGTTTAAAGGTTACTTCAATTTCCACATCAGCAATTTGAAATGATTAAAAAAAAAAGGTTCAAACTATATTCATAAATGAATAACATAATGAATGTAATGATTATGAACAATATTGACTATTAATTAATGCAACAAGCCACTTGCAATTGTGTTTTCAATAGCATTAATTACTATGAAAAAAAACATCTGGTGCTACCCAAATTCTACAATTTGACATTTAAGGAAAACAAATTTCATTCACTTATCAAAATAAATCCAAAAAGACTTGGACCAAGTTTAATTTTGTTCAACATTGCCATGATTTGTAAGTGTTGGAGAATAGACCAAATGGACTGCAATTTAGATTTTTTGCCAACACCTAAAATTTTTCCTTTAATGTTGCGAATAGAAACTTTGGTTTCAACTTGTGACTGAAACAACTAATTGCAAGAAAACACATGAAAACATTTACTTTCAAAGAAATTTGCGAAACAAATAACTATTACCATCCCTCTTGAACCTTGTAAACATACCACTGCACACAATTGTGATTGTAAGCAAATTTTGGTCACAATACGAACAAAGGTGGCCACAATTTATGGTTCATGTCCAACTTGTGAAACAAAATTGGATGCCCTTGTCCAATTTGCAACCAAAATTTGAGTGTTTTAATCAAGTTTATGATTGAGATACATTTAATTTCAATCATAAGTTTGAAAGGGGCAAAATTAGTTAGGTTGCTCCTTAGACAAAGGTGCCTTAATTTGTGACCAAGATAAGGGCACAAACCATTTGGTTCATTCTTTAGACAAGGGCACACATAGTCTATGACTTGTCTACCTTGTGACCATATTTTAGTTGTAAGTTAGACAAAGATGCCATAGTTTAAATAAAAGCGCCCACAATCCACAACCTATCCAACATGTGACTACATTTTGGTCACAAGTTGAACAAGTCACAAACCAAGGGCATCCTTGTCCAACTTATGACCAAAATTTGATTATAATCACAAGGTGGACCATGACTAACTTATCCTATTAAAGACATATATGGTGTAATTTTAAGAACAAAGATTTGAAGGGGAAGTTTTTGCCAATGGCATACTATCAAATTTTAATCGTAATTTGGACAATTGACCATAAGCCATTTAAAAATTTAATTGGGCAATCAAATTTCAACACTTGAGTCAATTGCCTTTAGGGAGAAGGAGGTGGAAGGAGGAGAATGTTAAACCATATTTGGACATCATTATCACTCATTTTTTTCATTTTATATATTTTTCAATGTGTGAGGACTATGGTTGTGTCAACAATGGTCATTTTACATTTGAAAGAAATGGCAAGTTTTAAAAAGTTGATGATGTTTGAACTCTTTAATTGTTTTACAATTATTGTTGGATTTCATTGGTGTGACCTTTTCAATGTTCACTATACCATTATTTAGTAAAATTTCAATTTATTTCTAAATTAGTTTTAAAAAATTACATGCCCAAACTTCACCCCTCAAGCCTTAATTTTAAACCTTGAATTGGCTAAAAGATATATAGGAGTTAGATTTTTAAGCACAACATGGCAAACTTTAAGGAGGAATAAACATATCAATGTCACTAATGGTTAAGTTAAGGTTTCTCAAAAGAAAAAAGGTGAAGGGAAAAAAACATGAAGGATGGAAGGACATTCTTAAGGATCAAAATTAGTTGGTGCATTCACAAAAAGATTTTTTTTCCTTTTTCATTACCCAAATTCATAGCTAGGTTTTTAATGAAATGGGACAAAATTGATAATACGTAACTTGTATGATTTTAATATTTAAAAAAAAAAGTTGATTAAGAAAATTTTTGTGAATTTTTAAAAATTGTTTAATTGGATAGTCACATGTTACAATATATAATTTCTAATTTTAGAACTATGAAATGGATATGTGAGGTCCCAAGTTAATATGACATGAAAAAAACACCACATCATCATACAACTTTTTTTTTTTCAGATCATGGAATCAAAGATTTATTTTTATTATAGCATGCCATGACAAAATTACATTTGTGAAAAAAAAATTATTTTGCCCCCAATTTTGTCAACAATTTTTTTTCACACCATTTATTATGATGAACATGTTAATATATTACATTTGTACAAGATACATTAAAACACACATTCATAAAGGTTCAAACCCAAGACTTTATGGAAACACACCAAGGTTTTAACCACCAAAC